>Ga0247843_1003402_pt1 | contig 26270 bp, 26 predicted proteins | sample LaCruzMarch2017__FD_192420 | JGI IMG/M metagenome (GOLD analysis project Ga0247843, IMG submission 192420) | Freshwater microbial communities from meromictic Lake La Cruz, Castile-La Mancha, Spain - LaCruzMarch2017_8m | ecosystem: Environmental > Aquatic > Freshwater > Lake | place: Spain... | reverse complement strand
TTTCTACTTGATTTTCTACTTGATTTTCCACTTGATTTTCTACTTGATTTTCTACTTGATTTTCTACTTGATTTTCTACTTGATTTTCTACTTGATTTTCTACTTGATTTTCTACTTGATTTTCTACTTGATTTTCTACTTACTTTTCTACTTACTTTTCTAATTCTACCATCAGAAATAATCATACTATGTGATTGAATTCTAGAATTTGAAATTTCGTTATGTAATTTGGTTATTTTATGTAATAATTTATTATATGTTGAACAAACACCAATAGAATCTTCTAACGCTTGTTTATTGAGTATTAACGAAGTTCTATAACTCATCGTCAACATATGATGATGACTGTATGCACTATCATTAGATTTTAGTCTTTCCAATTTATGTTTTGAGTTTTCGAATAATTTTCTAGAATTTGCGACATCTTTCCTTAAGTTTTTACAAAAATTAGAAATTACAGTAAGTTCCCGTATAAGTCTTTCACATGTTTCTAAATCAGGTGTAGAATTTATTAAGTGCAAAATTAAACTAAAAATCGTAAATAAACTGTTTACGTGTTCTACTATTTTTATGTTTCTGCTATTTTTAATACTTTTATCAGCAAGATTTGTAAGTATATCAGCTACTACTATTTGTATATCTTTTTCCTTTTTTTCTTTTTTTCTTTTTCTTCTTCGGGAGAAAATATATATGGTATTGCATATGTTTTTATTACAGAAAATAATTCTGTAAGCGTACTCATTTATTATATAAATTATTATATTTTTTCTAGTTTTTCTAAAACTATCAACATCTTATCTATTCTTCAGATTTTGAATAAAAAATTGAATTTTTATTTTATGTATATGAATAAAATTCGGATATGTCTGCTAAACCACAAAGTGCATTTTTTATATTTTTAGGTGATTTTTCAAGATTACATAGAACAGAATATAATAGTTATCCAGTATTTACAGCAGTGGCTAGCGATGCTTGGAGAAAATTGGATGATAATACAAAAAAAAATTATGAAAAGTTATCAAGACTACAACTTCAAGAATACAAAATTAGACAAAATGTACTTATTTACTAAGATTTATGACAAAAAAATTGAATTTTAAAAATAATTAATTCATTATATTATCAGTATAATGAATAAGAGTTTCTCATATATAATTATAATGCTTGTTTCTTACGTTAAAGCTAATTTTAAGCTAAGACATTTAAATTACGCTACTGGGGCTGAAGGCAAAGAAAATTTAAGACATTTAACGTATGCTACTGGAATGGAAGAACCACATTATTTGAGGCATTTAAGTTACACAAATGATGCCGAAAATGAAGGATTTACTGATGTATATAACAGTAATTATTAATTTCTAGTTGCGTGGATATACTAAATTATTTTTCTTAACCTAAATAAGGTCAAGAAAATTTTAAACTACTTATAAGTTATTTTTTTTACTAAACTCTGAATATTTCATAGGATAGCTCAATATGATATCTTTATATTCTTTTTCTTTTTCAAGTTTTTTATTAAATTGCATTTCACGCCTCCGTAATTCATATTCTACCAAATCAAGTTCTTTTTTCCTTTTTTCTAGTTTTTGTTTCTTACAACAATAACAACATAAAACAGCTGAATTTATTATAATGATTATACCAAATCCTCCAGTTATATATATCCATGTTGGAATAGTTGCATAAAAATTTGGATCTAGAAAATTTATACCTGACATTCTTATTTATTATAATAATTATAATTTTATCTTTTATAAGTATAAATTTAGTTCAAATCATTTAAGATTTAAATGATATTAACTTTTAGTTTCCATATTTTGGACATGTGTTTTTCTTAACCTTAATTTTAGGTTAAGAAAATTTCTATGATGTAAATTTAAATAAATTTGGAGACTATAGGTTAAGCAACCATTTCAGCTTTTATACTTGGATGAAAACTATAATTTTTAAGTTTAAAATCAGTCCATGATGCTTTTTCAATATCTTCTAATTCTTTAATTTCTGGCAATTCTATTGTTGGAAATACGAAAGGCATTCTTGTAATTTGCTCTTGTACAGCTTTTTCATGATTTCCATATACATGAACATCTCCTAAGGAAATATTAACATATCTAGGTGTTAATTTTGTTATTTTTGCAATTATAAATAGGAGTAGAGAAGTTGACGCTATATTAAAAGGCAATCCTAAAAACAAATCTGAACTACGATTATAACAGAACATATCAATAAATTCATTTTGAATGTAAAACTGTATTGTAATTGAATGACATGGATACAAAACTCCCAAATGTACTTGAGATGGATTGTAAGTTGTCAAAAGAATTCTTCTTGAAGTTGGATTATTTCGTATTTCATTTATTACATTTTGCAACTGATCAATTCCAAATTTAATAGAACTATTATTATCTTTTAATTTGTCGGTTGCTAATTGATTGAAATTTCTCCAAATACTACCATACATTGGTCCCATTTCTCCTTCTTTTCTATTTTTAAACCCATTTGCATCTAAAAATTCTCGTGTCGTATTACCTTTCCAAATATTAATACCTTTTGCTTCTAACATCTTACTATCTGTTTCTCCGCGTATAAAAAATAACAACTCTTCTATAATACCTTTTAAAAACATCTTTTTAGTGGTTAAAAGAGGAAACCCGTTTCTCAAATCAAACTTTAAATGTTTACAAAAGTCTGAAATTACTTCTCCGTTACGACCTATGCGTCTTTCTCCATTTTGTAAAACATCTTTTAGTAGGTCAATATATTGATTTTCTCCATATTTATAATAAGTCATCTCACAATGCGTGAACATATCAAATTCATATTTCTTACTAATATAAAATTCTTTTAAAAAATCAAGATCAAAATATGTATCACAATCGTATTCTGTTTTTATAAAAGATATATGAAGACTAATTTTTTCTTTATATTTTTTGAATATTTCTTTGTATATCTCTCCGCCTCCAATTATAAATATTTTCTTTTCAGAGTTCATTGCATATTTAATAGCGTCTTCAATTGAATTGAACATACATACAACATTTTTGTCGCTTTTTAAAGTTTTAAACATAGTTGATACACAAAAAATAGTTCGATCAGAAAGATAAGGCAAACTTTCAATTGTTTTTCTTCCGCCTATTAAAATAGAGTTCATAGTTTTTTCTTTGAATATTTTTAGTTCATCAGGAATATGCCACGGTAAATTCCCATTTTTTCCGATACCTCCTCTTGTGTCTACAGCTAAAATAACATTTATCATTTAAGTTTTAAGTTTTATTTATAATTGTTTGTATTAAAATCATTTTTATTTTTATATTTATAATAAAATGCCAATCGCTATTAAAGATGTTAATACAACAGATTTTAGTCTTTTTTACTATACAAATGAAGCTTATGTTAGAACAAATTGTATAATTAAACAATATATGAATACAAAAAATATATTCGAAGCAAATGAGATTATAGAAGGAGTTTATTTAGGTAATATAAATTCCGCATATGATATTGAAAAACTTAAAGAACTAGGTATAACACATATAATTTCAGTTTTAGCTGGATTTATAGCTCCATATCCAGAAGAATTTAAATATTTACAACTAAATGCATTAGACACAGTTAATACAAAACTATCTGATGAATTTGAAAATACGAATGAATTTATAAATGATGCGTTTGAAAATAAAGGTAAGATTTTAATACATTGTATGGCGGGTAGATCACGTAGCGCAACAATTTTAATTGCATTTATAATAAAAAATTATGGTTTTACAACAGAAAAAGCTTTGGAAAGTTTAATTTTAAAAAGACCTATAGTTGAACCTAATAAATATTTTATTGAACAATTAGAGAATTATTACGATAAATTATATAAAAATGAGTGATAATATTCCATTTATAAAATTAAAAAAAATTATTTCTTAGTAAATAAATGGAACCATTTACAATAATAATAATATTTTTGGTTATTATATGTATACTATTGTTTTTATATAGTAAATGCATATGCTCTAACGATCGCAAACATAAACATAAACATAAATATAAAAAAGAGAATTATATTCTGAAAAATAATATAACAAATTTAAAATCAAATCCTTTATTTAATTTATCGAATAGTGCACAACTTGATAATGTACAAATTCCCCGTGATGATGGTGTTGTTGACGAAATTGTTCAGTGGTGGTATTGGACTGGACATCTAAAAAGTTCAGATAACAGTTTGACTCTCGGGTATGAAATTTGTTTTTTTATGGTTGTTAATTCAGGTAATTTAGTTCAATGTGCAATTACTGATGTAACAAATAATAAGTTTTATTTCAATGAACATTTATCATCTGGAAAGCCAGATATGACACCAAATCAGTTTAATCTCAAAGCAGACAACGGTATAGCTTTGGCAACAGGTGGAAATGGGATTGATCATTTAGAAGCTAGTGCAGGACCTTACAAACTTATTGTGGATTTAGAACAAACAAAAACTACAACTTTACACTATGGTGGTAATAGACATTATTTCAGTTTCGGTGGTAACACAAAATATTATAGCAGAACACAAATGAAAACAACAGGTAGTATTACAAATATAAATACAAATATAACTCAAAATGTCTTAGGTAATACTTGGTTTGACCGTCAATATGGTGGTTTAATTATAGCTGTCACAAAGGGGTGGCAATGGTTTGCAATAGGACTTGATGATGGAAGAGATATTATGATATATGATTTTAATGGAAATGTTCAAAATGAAGCGAATGGTAGTTTAACAGATGCAAGTGGAAATAGTTTTGAATTTAGTTCATACAATATATCAGATGTAGGTTCTGGTTGGGCTAGTCCGAATACAAAATGTATTTATCCAAATATATGGCAAGTGCAATTTCCGATAGACAAAGATGGTACTATGGGACAAAAATATATAATTATACCAGAAGTTGCAAATCAAGAATTATTAGTTAAATATTCACCAATATATTGGGAAGGAACATGTAATGTATATCCACAGAATAGTGATGATATATATGCTTCTTTAAATGCAATAGAAAATGGCAGTGTTAAAGCGATAGGAAAATCATATACAGAATTAAATGGGTATTGTTCAGCTCATTCTTCATCGGTTCCACCTGTAAATTATATAGAACCAGTTTATTCTTATCCATTTTTTAAACCTATTAGAGATGAAATTATATCATCATTTTCATATTTTAAAACCCCAGTTATACATGAACTAGATTTATTTCAAAAAGTCGTAACTATACTAAAAAGTGTTGGTATATCGAATAATGCATTATTCGCACATAGTTCTTGTTCGGATGAAATAATTCATATGCCTGGTAAATTGATAAATCAGTTTACAAACTATTTTGGCGCTGCATTTAAAATGGGTGGATTAGGAGGTATATATTTTGGAGGTCAAGTAAGTTTTAATGCATATGCAAGTCATGCTAGTGATATAGATGGAGGTATTGCTAATGGTGATTTATTTATTTTATATGGACCGCATGTTGGAATCAGTGATACAGGAGTTATAGGTCTTGTTAACCGATTTAATCAGAAACATGAATCTACTTGTTGTGGAGCTTTAATAGGTGGTTATAATGTTGCATGTCCAAATAATAAAGAATTTACCGATGATCAGGAAATTCAATATGATACAAAAGTAGATATTGCTAAGATAGATCCAGTATTAAATGATATAACAATAATGAGAGAACATGAATTTGAGTATATAATTTCATCCTTAAGAGAATCAGGTATATGCGAACATGATAGTAGTTATAGAAATAATAAGCAACAATTAAATGCTGATTTAGCAAGCCTGTATATGTATCCAATAGTTGAAAAATCTATAGTGAAAAGTATAGACGCAAGTTTGAGATTTAGAAATTTAGTTTTATTAGGAGGTGTTTTTATTAATACATCAAGTGGAGATTATTTTGAACCTAAAACATTTGATTTTTATAAAAGAAATAATGACTATGATAGAAGCATGACGAGAAAATCGCTCATAGATTTATTATAATTAGATTTTTAAACCTTTTTAATAGGTTTAAAAATTGCTTAATATTTTTTTTAATTTATACATAGTTAATTTTGGGTTTTCGTTATCTTTATTGATATTTTCTAATATTTTTGACAAACTCATACCTGTGTTTCTCATTTTTTTAATACGATTCTCTGTATCATTGCTATTATTATGTTCAACATTTTTAATTTCTAAATGAATTCCATTTGTTGTTTGTTTATATCCTTCAACTTTAATCTCGTTTGCATGTATCTTATCATGACACTTTTCACACACGTTGATTAAATTATGTTCAATATTTTTATGAAACTGTTTATCTTCAAATATACCTTTAGAATTTGCATATTGTTGTTCTGTAATATGATGAATTTCTTCTGTATCAAATCCGCAAATATTGCAAATATCCATAAAAACAAGACTGTTATATGTGCTTAATTTTGGTTTTACAAGACTTTGCTGGATACCTGTATACTCTTTTCTTACTTTTTCTGCAAATAAGACAAATTCAGGAGGCAAATCTAATGATTTAGCAATTTCCAATCCATACATTGTATCACCATTTCCGTTTTTTAGAACACGGTCGAATACTAAACAGTTTTTTTCTTTATCAAAATGAACTGATAAGTGTTTTACGTGAATATTTTTTAATTTTTTAATACAATCTAATTCACATAATTCATGTATATGTGTTGCAAATATAAAAGACGCACCAATTTTAGATAGATAATTTATACCACTTGATACGAGTGATATAGCGGATATTTGTTCACTACCGCAACATAATTCATCTCCTATAACGAGAGAACTATTATTGCTTCTTTTTAGAATAGTACGTAATTCATTTATTTCTGTTACAAAAGTTGATTGTCCTTTTAATATATTATCCCCAGATGGAATTCTACTGAAAATATGTGTATATGGTGAATATTCAAATGTTTTAGAAGCAACATAAAGACCTGCCTGTGCAAGAATTAAATTTATTCCAATTGATTTCATTAAACTGCTTTTTCCAACTGAATTTACACCATATAACAACATTCCCTTTTTATCTTTAGTCCCTATTTCTATATCATTCGTAATATATTGTATGTTTGTTTGAATTTCTTCTATTAACATATGTCTTAATCCAGTTGCATTTATAAAAGATTCTGATTCTTGTCTTATAACAGGTCTGATGTAACATTTTTCAACGGCATTTTTAGCGTTACAACAATAAAAGTCTACTTTCGCAACAAAATCGCTTACTTCTATGAATATATTTTTAAATTCTAGTTGTATATATTCAAGTTGTTCAAAATAATAATATTTTATTATTTCTTTGAATTCGTTTTGTAATTCAATAAGCTTCAATTGATTTGAATCCATATTTTTGAACATAATTTTTAAATTTGCTGTATTTGAAGAAGAAAATGATTTAGAAGATATATCTTTTAAAGTTAGATTGCATTTCTCTTTTAAAATTTTATCAATATTTTCAGATCTTTTTGTGTCTTTAATCATATTTTCATATCTATTTTTTGTAACAGAAATATAACGAGATTGTTTATCTTTTGATTTTGATATTTCTAATTTAAATTCTGTATTATTTTCATTACCTTCATTTAAAGCTAGACAAACATTTTCAAAGATATTTTCTAGTATCATAATATCTTTCTGCATTTTGTCTAAATCTTTGTATATTTCTTTGTTAAAAATATTTTTAGATACTTGATTTATGTTTACTTTTTCCATCTCATCAAGGTTGAATTGTTTTTCTAAGTATATTATAAATTCATCTAATTTATCTTGGTTTAATAGTTTAAGGTTACTATTGTTATTTATTAATTCTTTTGTAAGCAATTGAACAGCTTTAACGGACTTATGTATAAATAAAAATTGAGGAGGTTGTATCGTCTTTGTTGAAATACGTTTAAAAAATCTTTCTATATCTGAAACTTGAGACAATAAAATTCTACATGTCTTATAAAAATCTCCTTTAATAAAATAATCACACATATCATATCTTTTTTGTATGCAAACTGAATTTGTTAGAGGATTTGTTATTGCTTGTTTAAAATATCGTTTTCCAATTGATGTATTACAATTATTTAAAAGATTTAAAATAGAAGCTGTTTTTGAAGTATTATTAGAGGTTATATTTAAATTTTCAAGTACATTATTTACTAATAATAGGTATTTGTTATTTTCAAGAAATATAGGTTTTGTCATACCTTCTAGTATTTTTTCATTATGTTCATATATAAATTGAAGTAGATATGTATAACATACTATAGAAATTGGTCTATTTTCTAGTTCAATATATTCTATAGATGAAAGCATACCAGTATTTTTAAATACTTTGTGTAATATATATTTTTGGTAAGAAAGCTTAAAAAACTGTTCAGGGATTGAAAAATCCAACTTATCATGAATACAAATAACAGGAATTTTGCGAATATAATCTTTTAATATTTGTAACAAGTTTTCATTCTTCTTAAGTTCTATGTCAGTAAAAATAAGAATTTCTCCTGGTTTATTTGTGGAAATAATTCGTAAAATATCTTCAAGATTAAGTTGTGTATCGTTTTCCATGGTTTCAAAAATATATGAATCATTAGTATTAACATCAATAAACGATATCGATCCTAATATAAATTTATTTTGATTTTCTTTTCCAACTGAAAAATATACACACATTAAATAGTTATTATCAATTGAATTAATCTCTCGTGTAGCAGGAGAGATGATTTTTGTTACTTCTCTTTTTGGTTCAGGTGGGGGTGTAACCTGTTCTATAAGAATAACTGTATATCCGTTATCTATTAAAATATCTAAATATTTATCAAGAACAAAAAGAGGAAGACCAGCCATTTTAGGATTTTTTCTACTAATTTCTGTTATAGATTTATTCTTTCTTGTAGATTGTATTTCTAATAAGTCGCAGATTTTATCAACATCTACTCCTTCTTTTTCAGTTCCATATAATTCAAAGAAACTACCAAGTTGCATTAATACCGCATATACTTGATAAATTTCTTTATATTTATTACAATAATCAATATAATCGTCAATTAACATTACATATTTAATATATTATTTTTTTAAATAGCAATTACCGTTTAAAAATTATAAAAATCATCTCCTATATATTTTATTTTATAATAATAAATATATTTTTCTTTATAATATAAATGAGGACATATAAACGAAGTAAAAAAGTAAAATCTAGAACAAGGTCTAAGATAAAATCTCCTAAGAAAAATACATCTATTGGAATATGTTCTAAGTGGGAACGTATAAATATGCATGATTTATCAATGTATGACGTTACACCACGTAGTTGTAAAACTTGTCATAGTTTACGTTTACCACATTTGGTACATGTTGAATTTGGTGATTATGTATGTCATAGATGTGGAAAAGATGTAAACATTAGAACATTATGTTATAATTGTAATAGATAGAATATAGATATTATTATATATTTCTTAACTATAAAATATGGTTAAGAAACATGATTAAATATAAATTTATATATGTATTTTTATTTATCTAATCTAGCTAATATAGATAATAAAATAATCAAAATAACTATAACAAATCCAAGTTGAGAAGGATTATTAATGTAATAATACGATAGTGATTTTATTATTGAATAACATTCCGAAGCACTTGAAGTTACTAATAAAGTAAAACTCTCATTTATTTTTTTATAAATGAATAAAAACCCCTTTCCAAAAAAACTAATTAAAAATTTTATAATATAATTAACTATGTTAAATATAGTATCTACTATGCATTTAGGAATAATATTAATTATAGATAATAATGCAAATGAATATACTGTTAATTTAAATACCCAAGATATATTTTCATTTTCAAAAATACTTAATTTTGTATCTATAAATATCCCGATATCATATAACTGATTTTTTAATATGTTAATATGTTTATGTATTTTTGATATAATATCTTTCTGTTCTTCAGTATTTTTCTGTTCTTCAGTATTTTTATTTTTATTAATTTTTGAATATAATTTATGGGAAAAAGAATTCATATTTTTATTAGCCTTTTTTATAACTTCTAGATTATTTTTTTGCCATGATTTAATTGCCGAAGTACATTTATCCCTTAATTTATTCTTTTTAAATTTTTTAATCATACAATGTTCAAGTTCTGGGGACGATTTTTTTTCACAAAATTTTTTAATATCATCATCACATAAATCATATACATATTTAGGAATTTTTGTAACGTTAAAAACTTCTTTAGATTTTGCTTTTTCAGTTTTCATTTTATTATATAATAGTTTTTTATTATATAATAGTTTTTATTTAGCTTTTTTAATACTATTCATGTTTAGACTTACGTTTAGACTTACGTTTAGACTTACGTTTAGACTTACGTTTAGACTTACGTTTAGACTTACGTTTAGACTTACGTTTAGACTTACGTTTAGACTTACGTTTAGACTTACGTTTGTAACCATAATCAATACCTGAATGTTTGTCTTTATTATGAATATCTAATTCATTTGAATCTTTAAATTCTTTTTCACATAATCCACAATAAAAATCAGGTATATCTATTTCTTCTAAAAATTCTTTTGTTTCATCAAAAATATAATCTCTATTTTCTGGTAAACTTATATTATTTTTATGCAAAGGGCAGTACCATTTTTTATCTTTTGGAATATCATTTTCATCTATGCCTACGCAATTGAAATGAAACCAGAATTTACAATTATCGCATTTTATACCATCTGATACATGTAAATTACACTCTGGACATCTTGCTTTATATTCATGTTTTGGAAATGGGTTTTTATCAGAATCCATTTATAATAATACAAGAAAAAAATTGATTAGTTTAAACATAATTATAAGAAATAAAAAGAATGAATAAATATATATGTAAAAACTGTTTAGATAATTTTAAAACTTCATCTTTACTTTTAAAACATCAAAGAACATCAAAAACTTGCATTACTTATTCAAATATTATATTTATATGCGAAAACTGCAATTTTACAACTAAAGGTATAAAAAACATTGACAAACACATAAAAGAAAATTCGTGTAAAAATACAGATACCGATACTATTTTATCAGATGATTTAAATGAATATATTTTTGATGATAGCGATGAAGAAGATAAGCAAATAATAGATTCTAATATAGATATAAAAGAAGAATTGTCTTTGCAAAAACAAATAATTAAATTAGAAACGGAATTAAAGAAAGAAAAAATAAAAAACAATACTTATATTGAAATTATAGATAAACTTAAATCCAAAGATATAGATTTAATTGTAAATACAACAACGCCTGTAATTATTGATAATCAATATATAAGACAGATTAGTCCGTGTAATTCAGAAAATAAATCAACTGACGAATGCGATACAAAATCGTATAAGTCTTATAAAACAATAAAAATTGCTAATACAGATAGCCCAAAAGAACCAGATAAACAAGAAGTAGAAAATCATATTAAAAAAATCGATCATGAATACTATTGTAAGAAACAGAATTTTGGAATTTTTGAAAAATGTAGTATGGCTTTCAAGCAAGAATTTGATAATATGAAAGAAAGTCGTATTACTGATACAACTTTAGAAAATATTAAAAATATAAGACAGACCCTTATAGGTTCAATCCCTATTGAACAGTATAAAAATCTAGTAGAGGAACATGTAAAAATTATTAATAACTTACTAGAATCAAAAGGACACCAGACTAAAAAAATACCAATTTTGATTTTAAAGTCTTTGAATTCATTGGACGCGCGACTTATTTATTATGGAAATTACCATGATACAACTCTAAATATAGATGAATTTTCGAGATTGAAAACATCTTTAGAAATATTTGCAAAATCTTATAGATATTATTCGCCTTTTATGATTGAGGAGTTTGCTAAACATTTTTATAATTACGGAAGTGTATTAGTGCCTTTGAAAACATGTATTGAATACTATATATTTAACAGATATGGATTTAATAATATAGTGTATGTACCTTTAAAACAATCATCAGACGATGACCCATATAGTTACTATATTTTAGAAGGAGTTGTAAAAGATAAAAGATATTGGAAAATGGACTGTAGATTATTTGAATTAACAGAAAATATTATAAATAGTCTTAAACATTATTTGATAAGTATATTCAGAAAAATATACCAAGTTATTTTTAAAGACAATGAATATAGAGAAGATTATTCAAAATATGTTGTTTTACGTAACGATGCTCAACAATTGTTAAAAAACATATTTTTATTATCAGATAAAAAAACGATGTGTAATTATCTACGTGAAATTATTAAAGAAAGATCAACATATATTCCAAAACAAAATGATAAATTTAATTTAACTGCAGATGATGTTATACTTAAAAAAAAAGCATCTAAATATATAGAAAGTGATAAGGTTGAATTAGTTAAAATGTTATTTGATAATATTTCATCTACACAAGCAGTTGATTTTTATAGAGGAATTAATTAAAAAATTGATTATTCTAAACAGATTCCTAGTAAAAAAGCGGAATATTATGTCACACGTATCTTTATATAATATAGAAAGAGAATATGTATATACTGTAAATATACTCATAACTCTATGTTTTATATTTATTTTTACAGTATCTATAATTATCAGATACTGTATGAAAAAGCTAGAATATATAGATGAAAAATTACAAAAAAATCTTAATATAACTTCTTATTCAGAAAAGTCATTTGTAATCAGAGGTGATACTAAAATATACAAAGAGAAAATAAAAGAACTGGGTGGGAAATGGAATAGAAATTTGAAAGGTGGTCCAGGATGGATTTTTTCAAACAATAAAAGAACTATTATTGATAATTGGATAATATAAATATATCTGATATTTACTAAATGAATTTTCTTAACCATAATTTTGGTTAAGAAATAAAATATTATAGTTACTCATTTCCATCTTTTATTTTTTATATTTATTTTTAATATCATAATGCAAACTTCTTATTATACTAGAACCACTAGTTGTGCAGACATCTGGATATATAGCGTGTAGTAAAAAACATAATGATGCCTGAAAAGCAATCATTGAGTAATAAAATGAATCTTTAAAGTGGGTGAAGTATGATTGGTTAGCGATTTTTAAATGATTAAATCTCATTTATAATATATACATAAAATTATTTAAATAATTTTTATAAATTCAAGTGTCCCATTATATAAAAAACGACTGTAAATAATATTTATTATTTTTATTATTTTATTATCTATAAAATAAAAATGACATTGCTTAAATCTATTAGAAGAAGCAGACGCAAACCTAGTAAAAGTAAATCTAGACGTAAACATATTAAAAGAAAATCTAGTAAACGTAGAACTAGAAATGTATCTGATGGTAAAACTAGTCCAATAAAAACTCATATGTTTTTTACTAGTAAATCATATTCTATTTGTAAAAATGGGGTGTGTGAAAAAGTTGATATGGAAAACAATAATGGTAAATTTAACGCTACATATACTCATGGAACTGAAAAAAAGAAATTTAATAAACTTTCTACATTACAGGATTTTATTAAAAAATCACATAAATTACCTAAAAATAAACTAAAAAGTAAATAAAATTTAACTTATCATAAACTGTATATATTCAATGTCTTCTATATCATTAAATATAACTTTTCTACAAATCGGGCATATTTTTTTGGCTAAATTACAATAACATGACTGACATATTACATGTTTACATACAGTTTTTGTAATTGTAGGGTCTAAACACACTGAACACTCTTCTATTTCTGATAATAAATTCAAATGAAGTTCCTGTATATGCGCAAGATCATCTATTTCATCAACATGGCTTAAATATTTTAGAAGAGGATGGTATTTAAAATTTTTTACAATTATATGTGCATAGAATAGTATATTATAAATATAATTTTTAAAATTATCCTCATTCTCAATATCACAGTCTAATAAGTATAAATTCTGTAAAGAATCTAATTGTTTTTTGCACATATAGTCTTTTGATGCTAAATTAACATTTATACCTATTTTATTAGTTACATTATTATTTGTGAAAATAGATAATCTAAAATTTTTTACTAAATATAAATTTATTATAACTGGTATTTTATCTATATTTTTAACAGAATGTATTTTAATAGAAATGATACTTGTATTTTCTAATTCTTCTGATAAATAATCATAATAATATTCTGTTAAAATTTCTAAGTTTTCTTTTATATCATCAGATAGATTATTAAATATATCTTCATAGTCAATTTTACTTTTATATATAATAAAGTCTTTAAGCATTCCACTATAGTTTATAAATTCTTTCATTTATAACATAATAATATATTTTATAAGTAGATTTAAATAAAATTTATAATAAACAAACAACATCCAATTTTTTCTTAACCTTTTTGGTTAAGAAAAATTACAATAATCATACGACTCATTCACAAGATTCTAGACTCAAATACAGTCTATATATTCATTTAAAAAATCTTGCGAATCACTTATCTTTTTAATAATCTCTTCTGTCTTTTTGATTTCTTCGTCTTCTGTATTCTTTGATAGTGTAAAGCTATAAAAAAACGATTCAACAAATACAAAAGGTGGCATAAACATTGAAATAAAAATAATATATTCGTGTATATTATTCATATTCATATACACTACGCCAAAAAACAATACAAACATAGCTTCCAAAATTCTAAAATTGTATTTCCATTTTGAAATATGCTTTTTTACATTAGAATATATACTTTCGTACTTATTCTTATTTAGCTCGGCTATTTTAGATCTGAGCTTTTCTAACTCAACTAAGTTCTTCAAAAGCCCTCGTGTGTATCTTTTTGCGTTATCAAAGTTTTCATTCTCTTCTTCAAGCTCATCTATTCGAGTTTCTAATTCTCTGTTTTTTTTATTTACTTCAATGTTTTCCATATGCAAAGACTGATTCATCAAAATAATATACTTTTCATGAGGAGATGCATCTTTACAGATGTTATCAATCTCAGCTCTGTTATTTAAATATATGTTTACTTCCTTATCTTGCATTCTGTTATCATATTAGAGTAGTTTAGAATGAAATTCAATTTTTTTTAGATAAATCACCAGAATCTTTACCTGGTTTATTAAATTTTCATTTTAAGCTAAAATACGGATAAAAAATTGATTTATATCAGTAACATATCTAGATAAATTGTGATATGTCATTTAAATTTGATTATAGTATAATTCAGGATGAACAAGTTATCCATGAAGAAGGAGAAGACTGTGAGTTTGTAATTTCAAGTGGTTTTTGTGAATGTACATATGTCACAAAAATAATTAAAATGATCTTAGAAACAAGCTGTGGTCCAAATTTAGAATATAAATTTGTATCTAACGTGAGTTTTTGTTTGAATAGACATGATAAAAATAATTTAAAAAAGTTTATAAAAATCATGAAATTAGAATGTGGAATAGATAATATTGTTATTGACGCGAAAGATAATATTAAACAAGTTAGCGAAGATATAACATATTTATCAAAAAATCAAAGATTATATTTTGATGAAAAAAAGAATATTGTAGTATTTAACTTTGACACATCGCGAGAAAATGATAGTTCAATAAACTTATCTTTCGAAAAAGAAGAAATTTGTTTCAAAATAAATACTAACCAATGTTGTCAATCATTCTGTAGTTGTGATAATTGTGAATATTACGGTAGATTTACAACTGAACAAGAAGTGCGTATACCATTTAAACTAGAAATAAAAAATAAAATGATAAATGCCTTTAAAGATATTCTGGAACTATTGAAAGATGAAGAATAAGATCTATGCAGATGATATATATTTTTCTTAACCTAAATTTAGGTTACGAAAACTAAAGTTATAAAATGTATTTTACAGATTCGACGAAATATATTTTTAAAACTGAGATGTAGTCTTAAAATAATTTAATAATTGTTTATTATTATCTGCGTTTAAATTTCCAGTATTATAATACCAAATCATATTCCCGCCTAATTTACACCATTGATTTAAAATAGGTGTTTGAAAAGCTTGCTTTACTATATTTGTTAATTCAGAAAGAGGTATATAACCATTATTTGCGTTTGATTCATTAGCGACTGTTTTTCCAACAACTAAATAACATGGATCATATCCTCTATTAATCAATTCCAGAACACTTGTCTGAGGTGCTACAGTTTGATCACTTTTAATAAAAATTTGGTCAAAGTTATTAGAAGGTCCATTATTATAAAACTGCATATTGAAAAAATCAAAATATTGTTTATAATTTTTGTATATAATATCATAAACATTCCCAAAACTTGACCAGAAGTAAGGCATTTGTGGTGCGTGTGATATCTCACATGTCGGATTTAACCTCTTTAATTCTTTACAAATATTACCTATAAAATCAGAACATTCTATAAATTTATCATTAATCCCCTCGATATCGAGATCAAAATAGTTATCTAATCCTGTATCTTTAACTAAATTATAGTAATCTTGTGCATATTTTTGAGGATTATTATGGTAATATGCATTAAAAAGCGAAAATGTGTTAGAGTAAGGAACTGGAATTTGCAATGCACCACCAAGACTAATTCCAACTTTAAATGAACTCGTTAATAATTTTTGATTTGATATAGACAATGATTTGAATGCATCTAACATAGTTCCAACACCTGTTAAAGGTTTAGTATAATCAGGTTGTAAAACAAATGTTAATAAAACATGAGTAATATTAGCACTTTTTAAATCGAAAATAAGTTTTGAAATATCTCCATCAGAAAACCAATATCCTAAATAGACAACTCTTTTTTGTTTGTTAATAATTGGCGTTTGAGGTTGGATTAGACTTGGGCAAATAGGACCTGTTGGACTTGGGGGTTTTGTATTTGATATAAATTTGAATACTGTAGGAATAGACCCGGTACCTCCATATGTAATAGTTAAATTTACTCCAGGAGCTAAATGTTGAACATAACTCCTAGGCTTTATAGTAACTTGGTTATACGAATTTATCGATGATATATCAAGTGAATCAGACCATGTTATAGCAGATTTTATTGGCAAGGTACACAATATACTCCAATTTGATAAATAATTTATAGAAGGAATAGTATTATTTAAAATAGTTATTACACCATTATAACCAGAAGACCAGACGGATGTTGATTGAGATGATATTAAAACCATTTATTTAGTACAAGAAAATAAAAATATTTTAAAGTTGTTTTCAACTTCTAATAAATGTTTTATCAAATTAAAAACAAATATAAATTAATAAAAAAAATTATATTTGATATTATAAAATGAGTGAGAATAAATTTAAAATAAATTCATGTAAAGCGTGTAAAAAAAACTATGATATAACTGATATTAATAGTATTAATCAATGTTGTTACGATACTCTTAATGCATTTGAGGGTGATTCTTTCCCTGATAATCAAAATTGTAAAGATTGTATTCATGAATCTGTTACAGAGTTAGGAAAAGATGAATGCAAATTTCGTTCTGATGGATATCCTACTTGGAAACAAGTACCTCATTACTTTCCCGCTTTTTTAAGCGAAGAAGGAGATGTTGAAATTGCAAAAAATAAATGCATAGATGCGTGTAAAACAAACAGATATGCAGGTGAATGTGAACAAAATTGCAAGATAGATGCAGATGCTGTTGAAACAGTTGAAAATTATGTTTTAAATCAAAAAACATACGGTGAAGATCAAAATGAATTTCAAAAGTTAATGTCAAATGATTATATTTATAAATTTGTAGTTATTTCGTTAATAATTTTTGCTATGTATATTATAACTTATACAGCTAAAAAGATGTCATAATTTTTTATTATATTTAATATAATAAAAATGAGTAACGCATTTAATAAATTTTTTGATAAAATTTACGTCATAAGTTTATATGATAAGATTGAAAGATGGAAGAAAATAGAAAAACAATTTGGAAATAGGAAAATCAAAGTAGAAAGATTTATAGCAGTAGATGGAAGATGTAAAAATGTAAACACAAAAGAATGCATGGATAAACTCAAATCTTTTGAAATTTCATTTGATGTTAAAATACAAAATAAAAAACAACCAGTAAAAGAGTTATTGCCTGCAGCATCTTTAACAATTGGAACTATTCTAATATTAAGAGATATGGTTAGACGTAAACTAAAACATATTTTAATATGTGAAGATGATGTTGTATTGTCCCATTCTATAGAAAAAAAATTCAAACAAGGTATAAAAGAAATAGGTAATTATAAATGGGATGTGTTATATTTGGGATGTGGTGGAAGATGCGGTCATAAAGGAGTAAGTTATAAAAAAACAAAAGAAAACAAATTTTTAAGTCCAGTTCCAGGAGCTGAAGGTACAGACGATGAATATTATGTTCATGTAAAAGAAGACTTAAGAATGCCTTGTGAAAAAATAGACTGTATACCTTTTACAGAACATATTAGTTTTGCAAAAAGACCAGGTGGTACTTGGGCATATGCATATTCCTTAGAAGGAGCTAAAAAAATGTTAAAATATATTGACGATGATGCCGCGCAACACATTGATCATTTGCTCAGAGAACCAATAAGCGAAGGAAAAATTAAAGCATTATCTTTTGATCCTCCAATTATATATCATGAAGGAGGAATGGAAAGAACAGATTCTGATATTCCATGGGAATGAGTTATTTCCAGACTTTGAACTTGTATTTTTTCTTAACTTAAAATTAAGGTTAACCTCTAGTATCCATTTTGATGTAAATTTACATCAAAATGGATACTAGAGGTTAAATCTTTGAAAAATTTAAGTAATTTAAAAATTTTATGTTTTAATATAATAAAAAATGAATGAGTACCAAATTATTGCAATATTCGCATTAGTTATTTTAGCTATTATTATTATTAGTAATACTATGTCAAATTGCCCTAAAAAATGCAAACCAAAGTATGATCGCAGAAAAAGAGACAGAAATATGAGTCTAGAACAAGAAAATATGAATTTAGAAAATATGAATTTAGAAAATTTTAATCAAAATACTTTTGATATTTCAGTAAAAGAAAATCTAATGATTCCACAAAACCAACTAAATCTATCAAATATGTCTTTTTATACTCGTTTAGGTTCTAGAAGTAAAAAAATACTTAATGTAATAACAAAATTAGTTAAATTAGGGAGAATAAATTCTGATGAATTTTTTAATACTGAACCTCAACTTTCAACTGATTCCAGTATAATAAGAAAATATTGTGGAACAGATGTATATAATTGCGGAGTAATAGGAAAAGGGATAAAACTTGGTACTTTTAATTTATTAGATACAAGTAGTATAGAAGCAAGTTCTTTACAACAAGTTTTTAATCGGATAAATTTTGAAACAGATTCTTTAAGTTTTGATCCACAAGATACTGGTGCTGAAAATACAACTACTAGAACTGTAACAGAATTAATAAATAAGATATCATCAAGTTCTAAAATAAAAGGTAGTTTTCCTGTTCAAGCTGTTTCTTTAGCAGCTACAATAAGTGCTGTTACTGGAAGCACATCAACTAAAACAGAAAATGTACAGACTAATCAATTAACATACACTATTTCAGATAAAGGTATAAAATTAAAATCCGAATTTATGAATAATCCAGCAAACTTACAAAGTGCTTTTTATGATAAACTTAAGAGCTTACCTATCAAAGTTGCTAATCCTAATAATTCTGCAGATTGGAGACCTTTCAATAGTTTTTTAACAACTTATGGAGATCATGTTATAACTTCTGCAACTTATGGAGCTAATATAAGTATATTTAATAGTATTGCAAACGCGACGGATGATTATGAAAAAATATTAAGGGTTAAATCATGCATAGAAGCAAATATGGATGGTAATAATCCAGACCCTTCTAAACCTGCATTTTTTGGAGGAATAAAAGATAATGAAGGAAATGTAATGTTGGATGATAGTTATGGAAATCCATATTTCGGCGAAAATACATATATGTCTTTAGAGGGTCCAGGTGGAGATGTATGCGCTGCTTATGATTCTTCTATTAGAAAAAGAGCAGAAAGTACAACTACTATATTTAGAGCATATATTTCAGGAGGAAATGCAAAATTAAGAAACGAACTAGTAACTATATATGCAAATAGAACCAAGGGACAACCTTCTATTCCAACCAGAGAACAACTAGAAGCTTTTATTAATAGTTCAACAGAAGGAACAAAAGCAATAAAGTTTGAGTATGTTCCTATGTGGGATTTTATTATTGGACTTCATTTAAATGAATATCTAATTGATCTAGCTAATGGCACTGAAAAAACTAAACTTTTAGGAACAAATGTATCGAATGAAGACATTTTACAAATAGCTACAAATTTAGAAGCTGCTTATGTATATAATAAACTAGATTGTCAACAACTTAGACCTGTTGATGGGTCTGGACGGACCCAACCTTATCAAGAAATGAGAGCGATACCAGGCGCAACTGGAGACGATTACGGTTGTTGGGCTGCAAGAACGGGATGTAGACATAATAGTACAGATTGTCATAGTGATCCAATAGGATATTGTAAAGCATATGGTCCTACAGCGTTTGACAAGGGTGTTGAATTTCCAGGAGGAAATGATAATTTTAGAACAAAAATAAGAGGAAGTAAAGAAGGAACTACTAATGAAGGTATTAATCAATCGTGTTCGTGGAGTATTATGGGTGGTGGATGTGTTTGCAATAAGGCTTGGTCTGGAGGATTGCGAGATAGATATTTGTGGAAATCTGGACAAAGTTAAAATGTATATATAGAATTTTATATTTGTTTTCTTAACCTTAATTTTAGGTTAAGAAAAACACAAGGTCAATATCTATAGAATATTTTATAAAAAAAATTAAAATATAATAATTTTTAAATTAAAAAAATTTATAATTTATAATATAAATGTCAGATATTACAAAAACAATTTTAATGGTTGCTATTCCTATTTTTATTATATGGATTTTATATTTATGTTTGTCTGGAAATAATAACCACTATCATAAAAAACGTAAAAAGAAAAATAAAAATACTACATTATCTGAAGGTTATATCAGTAAAACACAACAACTAATAGGAGATTTAAATAACGGCAATAATTATCTTATTGAATTAGCAAAAAAATATGTTGACGATAGAAAATCATATGAAAATAATTTAGATAATTATATCACTAATGCAATGGGAATATTGAATGATGTGGAATTAAATGAAAAAAGCTCTTTAGATATCTTTTCTAAAATAATGGATTCTTCAAATATATTATCTGATTATCAAGACGAGATTTCTATATTAAGAAATGCTGTTATTAGTTCAGAAAATGATGCAAGTCTGTCAATAAAAGCTTTAGATAAAATTAAAACCATGATTAACATCGGAATTACCCAGCTTCCAAATTCAATGTTTGAAACATCAGAATTTGGAAATGCTTTAAATGATATTCAAGTACAGCAAAGCATTGCATTGAAGGCTTATTCAAATATCCAAAATCAAATAAAAGGCGTAAGTAATATTTATAATACATTCAGCGAAGAAATACAGATCGTTTATGATAATTTGATTTCAGCTAAAGACAGTTTTGAAATTTTAAACAGATTTATACAAGATATTACCGGAGATATAAATAAAGATGTAAATTATAATAATCTACAAATTTCTGTAAATCAAGCAACAATTTTAATAAACGAATTGGAAGGGCTTGGAATTGATAATTCGAATCAATATTATACAATTATGCAAAATTTACTAGAAAAATTAAAAAATGCAAGAACTATTTCTGATCAATTTTTAAGTAATGTTATAACAATTTTTACAGAAGCAACTAAAAATGCACCATCTCAATTAAATAATAAATTACTTAATTTACAAAATATATATAATAAAATATTAAGATTAATAGGAATTGAAGGGAAGGATGCTATGGATGGAATATTTGGACCATTATTAGAACCTTCTGATGAACTTGTAAATGATTTAGAAGATAGTATATTTTTCGATGAAAGTTCTTCTGTAAATAATGTAAACGATTTACCAAAAGAGTCTTCTATAAATAAACCAGCCGATTTATCAGAAGAAGATCCATTTAGTTCTTTAAATAATACAAATAGATTAAGAGAAGGTTTTGAAATAAATTCTAAAAATAATTTTTACGGAGATGGTTTTGATCTATTTAATGATAATAGCGATCTTATTCCAAATGTTCCTTCGGGAAGTGCGTCAGGAAGTGCTTCAGGAAGTTATTCGGGAAGTGCTTCAGGAAGTGCTTCAGGAAGATATTCTGGAAGTGTTATACCTGACCAATCGTCTGGTAATTTATCACCTGGTCAAGATCCATTAGATCCGGTAGATCCATTAGATCCATTAGATCCATTTAATCAAAATTCAGTTAGCTCACCAGAAGAAGATATAAATAGATACGAAGATTCAGTTAACGCCTTACCAGATGAAAATATAAATGTATACGAAGATTCAGTTAACTTCGTCCCTGATGAAGATCAGATTGATATATTAGATCCAAATTCAGACGATTTATTACCAAATCAAGATGAAAATATATATGAAGGTTCAGTTAACTTCTTCCCAGATGAAGATTCAAACGAAAATTCAGATGATATAATCTTTCCAGAAGATCCAAATAATTTCGATCCAGATACAAATGAAGGATCATTTAATTTATTCGAACCTGATGAAGATTCTGAATCTTCATCAGGTTCGAATAATTTATTATTTTACTATGAAAAATTATTGGAAATAAATATAATTATAACAAGAGAGTATAACTCTATTATTAATTCTTATAATATAATAGCTGATGTAATTAATCAAATACAAAACATATCAGAAAAAATTATAAGAGACATGAATAGTAATGTGAATACATTTGTTGGTTCTAATGAATTAAATGATTTACAAGATATTTTACTTCCATATTTTCATTCGAGCACAAGACCTCCTATATATATTCCTCCTTTGAATGCTTTAATTGATGTCACATTTAGTCCGGTACCAGTTATGACAACTGTTACGCCTTATATTTCTAAAATTTAAATTTTATATTAAATATTATTTTTCTTAACTATAAAATCAGGTTAAGAAAAAGTAAATATAAAATTATAATCATTCATATTTCTAGTCTATAAATTTAACTAAAAAATTAAAAATCTATATTCTAATAAAGTATGACAAAAAATATATTTAATAAATTCTTTAATAAAATTTTTGTAATAAATTTATATGATAAAATTGAAAGATGGAAGAAAGTTGAAAAACAATTTTCTCTTAAAAAAATTAAAGTAGATAGATTTATTGCTATAGATGGCAGATGTAAAAAAGAAGGAGAATCTGTATGTAGATCTAAATTAAAAACATTCGAAATCATGTATAATATAAAAATATCAAATAAAGATAATTATAAAATAAATGAATTATTACCTGCTGCATCGCTTACTATAGGTACTATTTTATTATTAAGACATATGGTTAAAAATAATCTAGAACGTATTTTAATTTGTGAAGACGATATTGAATTAACAGAAGATTTAGAAAATAAATTAAAACAAGGTATAAAAGAAATAGGAGATTCAAAGTGGGATATTTTATATTTGGGATGTGGTGGTGATTGTGGTATTAAAGGTATTAATTATGATTATACAGAAGAAACACCATATTTAAGTGAATTAGGACAAATATTAGACGATGAATATTATATATCGGTAAAAGAGGATTTGCGTTCCCCATGTGATATAGAAGATTGTCGCGAGTTTAGTAAACATATCTCATATGCTAAAAGACCGGGAGGTACCTGGGCATACGCATATTCTTTACGAGGTGCAAAAAAATTGTTAAAATTGATAGATAATGATGCAGGAAATCATATTGATCAAATAATTAAAAAGTTTGTAGATTCTGGAGATATTAAAGCATTAGCATTCGATCCTCCAATAATATATCATGAAGGAGGTGCTATAAGATCAAATAGTGATATTGGATGGAGTTGGTAAATTATTTTATAATTATAATTATGTTTATTAATAATAAATATGAGCGCATTTAATAAATTTTTTGATAAGATATTTGTAATTAATTTGTACGACAAAGTTGAAAGATGGAAGAAAGTTCAAAAACAATTCGGTAACAGAAAAATTAAAATAGAAAGATTTGTTGCAGTTGACGGTAGATGTATGAAAGAAGGTAAAACAGCTTGCGAAGATAAACTTAAAACTTTCGAAATTATGTATAATGTTAAAATAAGTAATGATCAAGGATATCCATTAAAAACATTGGTGCCTGCTTCATCATTAACTATTGGGACTATTTTAATATTAAGATATATGGTTAAACATAATCTAGAACGTATTTTGATTTGTGAAGATGATATTGAATTATCTCGTGGAATTGAAAATAAATTTAGACAGGGTATTAAAGAAATTGGAAATCAAGAATGGGATTTATTGTATTTAGGATGTGGTGGGGCATGTGGTTCCAAAGGAGTTAGTTATGAAAAAACAAGGAAAAATAAACATTTTAGTGGCGTAGCTGAAAAATATGAAGAAGATGAATATTTTGTATCTGTTAAAGAAGATTTAAGAAGGCCATGTGAAGTTGAAGAATGTATTCCTTTTTCTGAACATATCAGTTATGCTAAAAAACCTGGAGGTACATGGGCGTATGCTTTTTCATTAAAAGGTGCTAAAAAAATGCTTAAATTAATAAAAGATGATGCTGGAGAACACATTGACCATTTGCTTGGTGATAATATTAAAGTTGGAAAAGTTACAGCTTTAGCATTTGATCCACCTATTGTATATCATGAAGGAGGAATAGAAAGAATAGGTTCTGATATTCCATGGGAATAAATTTTTAAACTATATACAGTTTAAAAATCTTGTTGTAACATTTATTTTATAAATTTATCTAATTATTTTTAGCTCTTCGAAAAAAGACAGATCTTTTTGTTCTGCCATTCTTTCTAAAAAATTACTACTTTGTTCTGGTATGCAATTCGCTATATTTTTATACAGATCTCCTAGGTTAAATTTTATAGATTGTATAAAGATTGCATAGTCATTTTGAAATGTATAGGTATTCTTAGAAGAATCGAAATCAAAAAGCACAAAATTATCTCCTTTTATTCCTATATTATCTATTCTCGCGTCTCCGTGATTAATGCCGTTTTTATGAAGACCAGACAAAGCCTTGCCTATGTCCCAAAGGAGTTTTAATATATTTTTTTCTATTATACTTTTTATTTCTATTTTTTCAAATGAATTCAGCGATATAATACGCTCCCATATTATACAATCTGAATCATATGTACATATTTTTGGTATATAATCAGATAAATTGTAATTTACTTTAACAAAATCATCTAACCCTAAATCAATATCGTGCGATATATTTGTATTTATATTTTGTAATAGGGAATATATTCGTTCGGCTGTTTTATACGATTTAAATACCTGAAATGCTTCATTTTTATAAAGAAAAACAGCTGATAGTCCATTACTAACTTTAACTTGCAATGAATCTATATTATCATCCATGGAAATACCAGCCATTTCAAAAAACTTAAAAAACATTTCTTCTGTGACTTCTCCTTCTTCCATAATATTCTTGTAAATTATACTACCTGACATCAAAGTTATCTTGGATAATCATATATTTATTTCAATTTTTAACTAACTATCTAACTTTATGCATGATATCAAATATGTTTCTTTATAACTGATAAAATTCTCTTCAGATTGCAATCGATATACATCAATTATTTTCAATTGATTTTCAAGAAACATATCATATATTTCATTAATTTTTACAGTTCTATAATCAATACCCGTAAGTAGATGTGTATAGTATATGATATTTTTAATAAAACAATTATGTGTTTTTACATCTACTGAGTTTATAAACATTATTACACCTTGTGTTTTTAAAATTTTTTTATAGTTATATATTATACTATTAAAGTCAACGTTTTTATCAAGCATATTTTCAAGTATAACATAGTCAAAATAATTTTCTATATTACTATGATCAATATCATTCATTACTTCTACATTATTTAGAACTAAAAATTCTTTGTTATTTTCTATATATTCCTGATTAGTTTTAGTAAAAATCTTCTTTCTTCTTCGTATCTTATTTACAGCCATATTTTTAATAATGGGACACTTATATTTAAACAATATTTATGTCTCAATATTATTTTTACGGTTATTCCACTGCTTTAGTAGTTAACCTATTAT
>Ga0247843_1003399_pt1 | contig 26299 bp, 19 predicted proteins | sample LaCruzMarch2017__FD_192420 | JGI IMG/M metagenome (GOLD analysis project Ga0247843, IMG submission 192420) | Freshwater microbial communities from meromictic Lake La Cruz, Castile-La Mancha, Spain - LaCruzMarch2017_8m | ecosystem: Environmental > Aquatic > Freshwater > Lake | place: Spain... | reverse complement strand
CTATCCCAACGCGTTCTTCGAGAATCTCGGGCTAATCTCTCTATACGCCTTAGCCCGTGCCGATCGCACCAGTCCCGCCGCAAGCGGGTGACTCACCGACTGGAGAGCCGGATGCGGGAAATCCGCCTGTCCGGTTCGGAGGGAGGGGTGGCCGACAACGGCCATCCCTACCCCTATACCAGCCCGGGGTGAAACCCCGGGTATGGCGCACAACCGGAGCGTTCTGAAGGAACGCCGCATAACCCCGGTTGCTCTCACATGTTTTGCGGTGGCAGAGTGCCAGGGCTGGCGCCTGGGGCTTGTTGGCGGTGGGGGCTCCGCGGGATCGGTCCTGCGCTCGCAGGGAACGTTGGGGCCGGTTGGGCTTTCGCGCTGTGCGCGAGGGTCTTTGGTGATCGCCTTCAATGCTCGCTCCGGCCCGTTCCCACTGCCGCTTCGTGCTCAGCCGGCCGGGTCTTATTGCAGCGAGCCGGCGGATTAATAGTTGTGGGTTGTGGGGGCTTTGCTGGCTTTTGCGGGGTGATCGCAGCGGAGGGGTTGGTCTGGTCTGGGCTTGGAAGTGGTACTGAGGCAGGGTGTTGTTCAATGAAACCGGGTGGGATGTTTGCATGGGGAATTCTTGGGGTGGCTTTGGCTGCAGTGGCTTGGGCGGCAGATCGGCCGGTCAATTCGTTGCCCGGTGCCTTGCGCTGGATGGTCGTGGCCCACCGGGGGGAGCATGTGCGGAATCACGAGAACACCCTCGAGGCCATTGAAGGCGCGATTCGGGCGGGTGCGGACTTGGTGGAGATGGATGTGCGTCGTTCGAGTGATGGGCAGTACTTCCTCATGCACGATGCCACGGTGGATCGGATGACTGGTGGTAAGGGGCGGGTTTCTGAGAAGACTTGGGCGGAGTTGTCGGCGCTGAAGGTCGCGGACAAGGCTCGGACCAATATTGCGCCTTCTCGAATTCCGCGCCTTCAGGAAGCGCTGGAGGCCTGCCGGGGTCGGATCCATGTGTATTTGGATTTCAAGGCCGGGGATCCGGCCGATGTGGTGCGCATCCTGAAGCAGGCGGGGATGGAGTCGCGGGTTTGGGTGTACGATCACCCCGGCGGTGCGGTGCGGTGGCGCAAGGTGTTGCCCGGTGTGCGGATGATCCTGAGTCCTTCAGCCGAGGCGCTCCGTGATGAGGAGGCGCTGCGTCAATTTGTCTCCCAATACCGTCCGGAAGTTGTCGATCAGGCGCCGTCACGGGAGTTCGTGGATTGGTGCCGGGATTTGGGAATTCGAGTGTGGCCCGATATTCAGCGCCCCGATGAGCGTGCGGGTTATTGGCAGCGTTTTCTCGGGCTCGGGGTCGATGGGGTTCAAACCGATCACCCGGCCGAACTCAAGGCTTGGCTCGATTCGGTGAAATCCAAGTGATGCCTCTACCCAAGGGGTTGAAAACGTTGGGGCTGGACGGTGTTTGGGATTTGTTCGGTGGGTTTCGAAAACGGGTGGGTGTTGCGCCGTTTTTTGAGTTGGGCAGTCGCTCGACGGTGGTTGGGGTGGTCGGGATTTGCTGATTCTGGCCTCGGAAACAGCTCGGCTCCGTGTTAGGAATTCCCCTGCGTTGGATGGGCTGACATCGGAGGGTTCCGACCCGCTTTCTTTGCGGCTATTCCGCCGATGGTTAGTTCTCCTTTCAGTGATGGATCTCCGCTTTTTCATGATCTCGAACCTTCGATGGGTACCTGCAACGGTCTTGCCCCTCCTCCTGGTCGCTCGATTGGGCACCGGATGTTCTCCTGCCGACACGTCCACGCCCGCAGCTGCGGCCGCGGCGCCAGCGGTGGTGACGGTCGCCCCGCCGGAGTCCATCCCATTCACGCCGACGGAGACCCTCAGCGGCCGCATTGAAGCCGTGGAATCGGTCGAGATTCGTCCTCGCGTTTCGGGCTACCTCACGGAGGTGCGTTTTCAGGCCGGACAGGCGGTCCGCAAGGGACAGGTGCTCTTCGTCATCGACCCGAGACCCTTCGTTGCGGCGGTGCAGCGGGCCGAGGCGGAGGTGGATTCGGCGAAGGTTCGACTGGCTGCGGCGGGGCGCGAGTCGGTTCGAGCCGAGCAACTGCTGAAGACCCAGGCCATTTCGGTGGAAGGTGCTGATCAAAGGGATGCCCGCATGGGTGAATCCAAGGCAGCCTTGGCGGCCGCGATGGCCCATCTTGAGACGGCTCGACTCAACCTGGACTACACCCAAATCCGGTCGCCCATCGACGGTCGGGTGGGTCGGGCGCTGATGACCTTGGGCAACAACGTTTCTGGGGTGGATGGCATGAACTCCTTGCTGGCGACGGTGGTTTCCGTCGACCCGGTTCACGCCTATGCCGATCTCGATGAAGCGGTCCTCTTGCGGCTCAACCGATTCCGCGCCGAGAAACAACTCCCGGTGGATGAGCAGGGTCGCATTCGGGTCAGTCTCGGATTGGCCGATGAAGAAGGCTTTCCTCATGAGGGGGTGGTCGAATCGTTCGACAACCGTTTGGATCGGGACACGGGCAGCCTCCTCTTCCGCGTGCTGTTGCCCAATCCCGACGAACGGTTGGTGCCCGGCTTGTTTGCCCGGATCAGCATTCCCGTCGGGCCTGCGGGCAAGGCGTTGGTAGTGCCGGATTCGGTGATCGGCACCGAGCAGAGCTTGAAGTTCGCCTACACGGTTTCGTCGTCGAACACGGTGGAAAAGCGCTTCGTCGTGCCGGGGCCACTGGTCCACGGCAAGCGGATCATTCTCTCCGGGCTCAAGGAGGGAGAGCGGGTGATCGTCAACGGCACACTTCGGGTGCTCTTCCCCGGGCAACCTGTCCAGCCGCAGGAGGCCCCTGCTGCTGCACCGTCGACGCCCAAAGCGGGTTCGGCCCACTAATCGCACGCGCCGATCCAATCCCAGCTCCCTCCAGGTTCTGAACCGGGTCTCATGAAATTTTCCCACTTCTTCATTCAGCGTCCGATCTTTGCCGGAGTGCTTTCGGTGGTGATCTTCCTGGTGGGGCTCATCTCGATGTACCGGCTGCCCATCAGCGAGTACCCCGAGGTGGTCCCGCCTCAGGTCGTTGTCCGCGCGGTGTATCCCGGGGCCAATCCGAAGACCATTTCCGAGACGGTGTCGGTGCCGCTGGAGCAGCAGCTCAATGGTGTGGAGAATTCGCTCTACACCTTTTCTCAGGCCACCAGCGACGGCGTCATGACGCTCACCGTGACCTTCAAGCTGGGCACCGACATCGACCAAGCCCAGCAGTTGGTCCAGAACCGGGTGGCGCAGGCGCTGCCCAAATTGCCCGAAGAAGTCCGTCGACTGGGGGTGCTCACCCTCAAGTCCACGCCGGACCTGACGATGGTGGTGCACTTGTATTCCCCGGATGCCACCTACGATGACATCTTCGTGCGCAACTATGCCACGCTTCAGGTGAAGGATGTGCTGGCCCGCATCGACGGGGTCGGACAGGTGCAGTTGTTCGGCTCGGGCGACTATGCCATGCGGGTCTGGTTGGATCCGGAGCGATTGGCGACGCGGGGCATGGCTCCGGGCGATGTGGTCAACGCCATCCGCGAACAAAACATGCAGGTGGCTGCAGGGGCGGTGGGGCAACAGCCGGTGCAAAGCCCGGTGGCCTTCGAGCTTCAAATCAACACCCGCGGCCGATTGGTCTCAGTGGAGGAGTTCGGCAACATCGTGGTGAAGCGCGGGGCTCATGGTGAAACGCTGCTGCTCAAGGACGTCGCGCGCGTGGAATTGGGTGCTGGTGAATTCGCCCTCCGCTCGTTGCTCAACAACCGATCCGCAGTGGCCATTCCCATCTTTCAGCAACCGGGCTCCAACGCCTTGCGTCTCTCGCAAGAGGTTCGCTCCACGATGGAATTGCTGAAGAAGAACTTTCCGCGCGGCCTCGATTACGCGGTGGCCTACGACCCCACGGTCTTCGTTCAGAAGTCCATCGATGCCGTCATCCACACGCTCTTCGAGGCCATCCTCCTGGTCGTTCTAGTGGTGCTCATTTTCCTGCAAACCTGGCGGGCCTCGATCATCCCGCTGGCCGCCGTGCCCGTTTCGCTGGTGGGCACCTTCGCCGTGATGTCGGCGTTGGGGTTTTCGATCAATGCGCTCTCCTTGTTCGGACTGGTGCTGGCCATCGGCATCGTGGTCGATGACGCCATCGTGGTGGTGGAGAATGTGGAGCGGAACATCGCCCTGGGGCTGTCTCCGGTGGACGCCACCCGGCGCGCCATGGACGAGGTGACGGGGCCGATCGTCGCGACAGCCCTGGTCTTGTGTGCCGTGTTCATTCCCACGGCCTTCATCAGCGGATTGAGTGGGATGTTCTACAAGCAGTTCGCCATCACCATCGCCATCTCGACGGTGATTTCGGCCTTCAATTCCCTGACGCTGTCGCCGGCGCTTTCAGCCCTGTTGCTCCGCGATCACCACGCGCCCAAGGATGGGCTCACCCGGGTTCTGGATCGCCTGCTGGGTTGGTTCTTCAGGCCCTTCAACCGATTCTTCGACTGGGCATCGGGTCAGTATTCCAAGGCCGTGGCGCGGGTGATCCGCGTGAGTGTCGTGGCCTTGGCGGTATACGTGGGGTTGATCTTCCTGACGGGGCGGATCTTCCAAGCGGTTCCGGCCGGATTCATCCCGTCGCAAGACAAGCAGTTCCTCATCTGCGTTGCTCAATTGCCGGACGCAGCCTCTCTGGATCGCACCGACGCGGTCATTCGACGCATGAGTGATTTGGCCATGAAGGTGCCCGGCGTGGCGGCCTCGGTGGCGTTCCCAGGTCTTTCACCCAATGGGTTCACGGCCAGTCCCAACTCGGGCATCGCCTTCATCACGCTGGAAGACTTCGAAAAGCGGCGGAGCCCGGATCTCTCGGCCAACGCCATCATCGGCAAGTTGTACCAGGCTTTTGGCGAGATCCAGGAGGCGCGAATGATCGTCATCAACGCCCCTGCGGTGAATGGCTTGAGCACGGGCGGCGGCTTCAAGATGTACGTCGAGGACCGGGCCAACCTCGGCCCCGAGGCGCTCTATGGTGCGACGTGGGGAACCATCGGTGCGGCCTACGCCACCAATGTGCTGCAAGGGGTCTACTCGACGTATCAAATCAACGTGCCCCAGATCGACCTCGACGTGGACCGCGTGAAGGCCAAGTCGTTGGGGGTATCGCTGAGCAGTTTGTACGAGACCTTGCAAGTCTACCTGGGCTCGCTCTACGTGAACGACTTCAACCAGTTCGGTCGAACCTATCAGGTGGTGGCCCAGGCCGATTCGAAGTTCCGCGATGGGGCCGACGACATCCGCCGTCTCAAAGTCCGCAACGAGCGCGGTCAGATGGTGCCGATCGGTACCTTGGTGACGGTGCGTGAGGCCTTCGGTCCCGACCGCGTGATGCGCTACAACGGCTATCCGGCGGCGGAGATCAATGGTGCTCCGGCCCCGGGCTACAGTTCGGGCCAGGCCGAGGCCTTCATCGAGGGGTTAGTAAAGCAGACGCTGCCCCCGGGCATGGCCTATGAGTGGACCGAGTTGACCTACCAGCAGCGCATCGCCGGCAACACCGCCATGTATATCTTCCCGCTGTGCATCCTGCTGGTTTTTCTGGTTCTGGCGGCCCAGTACGAAAGCCTCAGCCTGCCGTTGGTCATCATTCTCATTGTGCCCATGACCTTGCTCAGCGCCATGGTGGGCGTCCTGCTCAAGGGTTCTGACAACAACATCTTCACCCAGATTGGACTGATCGTGCTGGTCGGATTGGCCTGCAAGAACGCCATCCTCATCGTGGAGTTCGCCCGGGAGAAACAGCGTGAGGGACAAGACCCCGTCTCGGCCGCGCTCGAGGCCTGCAAGCTGCGCCTACGCCCGATCTTGATGACTTCCATCGCCTTCATCGCGGGGGTGTATCCCTTGGTGATTTCCTCCGGAGCGGGCGCTGAGATGCGGCAGGCCATGGGGGTTGCGGTATTCTCAGGCATGATTGGAGTCACGGTCTTCGGGCTCTTCCTGACGCCGGTCTTCTACGTGGAGATCATGAAGCGGGTGGGTCGGTCGACGGCCAAGTAAGTCCCGGTGTTGGAGCAGTGGATTGCGTCTCCGAGGCCTAGACCTAGATGGTCGGAGCCTAGCCTGGGTTGCTTTAACCCAGGCTAAAACTGCATGATTTATTAGGTTTTGACGCTTTTTTTGGAAAAATCCTGAAAACAGTTGCGGGCAATCTGAAGCGGGCGTAGCAATCGTTCTAATCCCCCTCGGAGGTCTCCAGACAACCCATCCCCCTTTGGCGCACTCGCTCTAAGGCTCTGCTGGGTGCTGGTCGCGTGCCAGGGGTGTCATCAACGCACTACGTCACCTGCTAATGAAACCCTCCAAAACACTGCCCTTCCTGACCGCCGCCCTGCTGGCAGGTCAGGTCTACAGCCAAGCGCTTCCAACCAAACCGGAAGACAATGGCATCAGCCCTGTGGGCGACACCGTGTATGTCAACACCTCCGATACCATCAACAATGGCAAAACCGAAAGCCTCGGTGTGGCCATAGGCCGGAATGGCAACGTGATGGTCGGATGGGAGGATGATGGTTCCGATCTGACCGATCTGGAAGCCGTTTGGACCTTGTTTGACCGCGACAGCAAGCCGGTCACCGCAGAGACGACCATTACTTCGGTCGATCCTGCTTTTGCCGGACAAACGCTCACGTCGCGTTTTCTTTCCTACTTTCGTAAGGACGGTAGCGCGATTTCTGGACGCACGGGTTGGGGACCTAAGATCAAGTCCAACCTCTTCGGCGATGGTCTGGGCATGGGCTCGACCGCATTCGACCTCGGCCTGGAGGTGGTGGAGTTTGCTGGCTATCAGGATGCCGGCGATTGGCCCTCAGTGCAGTTGCTGACCGACGCGGGCACCCCGGTAGGCATCGTGAATGGCGTTCCTGTTGAATACGGAGCCCGTCCCGGAAACATCCGCATCGGTGACTGGGAGTTTCTCTCCACCGGCAATGTGGTTGTCATCGGTGAAAGCCGTCAGGGCGATGATTTGGTCACGCTTTACAAGGGCGATGCCGCGGCCAACCACGTGACCGTTCGTGTGGTGGATAAGACCGGCAAGGAGATCAAGGCCACCCAGTTGGCCAGCGCCACCGCCACCAAGGCTGAAATGTGGCATGGTTCCGGTGTCACCAAGAGCGGCTTCGCGGTGCGTTTTTCGGACAACGGCGCGGGTCGCGTCCGGTTGTTTGACAATGCGGGCACGGCGGTTTCCACCAACATCGATTTGGCCGCGGTTTCGGGCAATCCGATCGCCGGCAATGGCGGACGCGGTGACGGCGTGGGTTTCCACGGCAACGGCAATGATGCCTACGCTTCGGTGGCCATTGGTAAGGATGAGGCCGGTAAAAACCACGTTTGGCTCACGGTCCTCAATGCCAATGGCACGCTACGTTGGAGCAAGACGGTGGCCGATGACATGGAGCTCTTGGCTCCGGGACGCTGCGATGTGGGTATTGATTCCCTCGGGCGCGTTGCGGTGGTTTTCGACGACACGGCCGGTGCGGTCGGCAATGGTCGGATCATCTTGGGTCGAGTGTTTGACGCCGCGGGCAAACCCCTGGGTAAGACCTTCTACGTCAGCGAGAAGGAGCTTCCGGCTCCGGAGACTCTGGAATCCAAGAACGCCCGCGTGGCCTTCCGCAACGACTCCATCGCCGTGGTTTGGGAGAGCCGCAACAGTGGCGAGCCTGAAAAGCGGGTCGTAGCTCTTCGCCAATTCGTGATCCCGGTGCGTCCGGGCAGCATCGAGTCGGCCGGTCTCAAGCGCATCGTATCCGACACCCCGGTGATTGTTCCGACGGCCGATGCGCTGGGCAACTGGGAGCCGTTTGCTTCCGTGGTGGGTACGTCCACGTTCCTCATCGAGGCCAATACCTTTGCCGAAGACAGCACGACTCAGCAGCGCTATGTGGTGGCCATGCAGCCGGCAGCCGGTGGTGCGATGAAGCTGGGTGAGGCCTTCTTCAATGACGCCGGTGTTCCCTTCAAGGGGGCGATCAATGCCTCCCGGCAGAACGGTAATCCGGGCCGGGTCGCGGGTGATCCCCGACCGGGTGCGGTGAACTTCATCACGGGAGCCGAGGCTTCCCCGCACGTGGTGGAAGGGTTCAACAGCGACAATCGCTTCACCGGCGGCTTCGATCGTCTGGGTGATGGTCGCTACGGTACGGTGCAGACCTTCAAGCTCGATCCGACCACGCTCACACAAACCGCTCTGAGCAAGGCACAGGATTCAGCCAACGGCCGCCGCGCATCTGGTACGGCCCCGGGCAACCAGATCTCCCGCTTCGGCGGTGATGTCGCCGCCCTGAGCGACGGCAATTTCGTGTCCGTGGTCGAAGACCGCTCGAACCAATTGCGTCCGGACGGCAATTGCGCCACGGCGACGATCTTCGCCGCCGACGGCAAGGTGGTGAAGGAAGCCTTCAAGGTCGCCGATGGAGATTTGTGGGGCAACGTGGCCGCCTTCAAGGGAGGCTTTGCGGTGCGCGTGGCGGGCAAGTTTTACTTCTACAACAATGCCGGCGAACTCCAGGGCGAACCGGTGGCACAGGCCACCTCGGGTGAGAACTTCGACGGTGGACGCGGTGACGGCACCCGCCTCGGCGGTCATATCAACCAACCCTGGGTGTTCCTCGTGGGTCGGGTTGTGAATTCCACGGCCGTTCGTGTGGCCATTTGGGATGGAACCACCCGTACGCTGGCGGCCCTGGCCGATGTCAGCGAGGGCGGTTTCCGGGCTGATGCCGATCGTGCGGTGGTCGCCGCCGACGGTCTGGGCCGCTTCACGGTGTCGTGGGTTTCCAAGCCCGATGGCTATGAAGCCCAGCAGGTGGCTGCCCGCGTGTTTGAATTCGACGCGGCCACCAAGACGGTGAAGCCGCTCACGCCGAGCTTCCTGCCCTTCGTCAACACGTCGCCGGTGGGTGGCATTCGCTCGGTCGGTATGAGTGTGGCGATGACCACGAAGCAAATCCTCGTCGCTGCCAAGGGTGAGATCAATTTGCAGAACAAGCCCGATCAGGGCGCCAATTCCACCAAGGAGGTCAATTTCTACACGGTGATCTCCCACCCGGCTCCTAAAGACGACACGACGCCGGCGGTCGGCGGTTCCACCACCACGGCGCCGCGCATTTCGGTGGCCTTGGTCAATGGTCAGTTGTCCATCACCTCCGATCCGCAACCGCTGCCGGCCGGCTTCGTCTTCGAGGCCGCTCCGAGTTTGAATGGTCCGTGGGTCCTGCAATCAGGAGCCAATACCCCGATCACGCTGCCGGTGGGCACCGATTCGGCCCGATTCCTCCGCGCCATCAAGCGCTGAGAACGGGATTGAGTTCACGAAGGGGGGTGGAGTCATCCACTCCCCTTTTTCTTAGCCGAAAGAATCCGCGACGCCATCCCTTTCCTCCCAACTGAATCGTTCCGGCGGGTGCCGGTTTCTTGGGGCATGCCTGCCAGCTGGGGGGACCGGGGTCATGGCTTCCGCAGTGGTCCATTTTTCAGCGCGGTGGCTGGCATTTTGGAAAACTTCCAGCCATCGTGACCCCATGATTTCCCGTGGTTTTTATGCGATCGGAGTGATTGCCTTGCACTGGGCCTTATCGACCTCTGCAGAGACGCTGTGGTCGGCCAAGCCCTTTTCTTCCGAGGGTTTCACCGGCGGCATCGAGGGCCCGGCTTGTGATCGCAATGGCGTGGTGTTTTGCGTGGGATTCGGTGATCCGCGGAACATTGCCCGGGTGACACCCGAAGGACGGGCCGAGCACTTCGTCGCCTTGCCCGAGGGGAGTGCCGGCAATGGCATTCGCTTCGATCGGTCCGGTCGGATGTATGTCGCCGACTACACCGCTCACAAAATTCACCGGATCGATCCTGCCACACGGGAAGTAGTGCCGGTGGTCCACGAGGCTCGGATGAACCAGCCCAACGATCTGGCCATCGCCGCTAATGGAACCTTGTATGCCAGCGATCCGAACTGGAAGGACAGCACGGGTCAGTTGTGGCGCATCGACCCACAGGGCAAGGCCCATCGGGAAGCCGAAGGCATGGGCACGACCAATGGCATCGAAGTCAGCCCGGATGGAAAGCGGTTGTACGTCAATGAAAGCATCCAGCGGCGAATCTGGGTTTTTGACATCCGTGGCGATGGTTCGCTGGAGCATCGGCGGATTTTCAAGGAATTCCCGGACTATGGGTTCGACGGCATGCGTTGTGACGTGGACGGCAACTTGTATGTCACCCGCCACGGCAAGGGTGTCGTCGTCAAACTCTCCCCCAACGCAGAGATCCTTCGGGAGATCGACGTGCTCGGCCCAAATCCGAGCAATCTCTGCTTCGGGGGGACAGACGGGTGCACCGTTTATGTCACCGAGGCGCACGCCAAACGCCTGGTGAGCTTCCGGGTGGATCGCCCCGGCCTGGAATGGAGCCGATGGAAGGCGGCCCGATGAAGTTTATCGCTTGCGATTGGGGCACTTCACGACTGCGCCTCCGATGGCACAGTCCGGATGGACTTCGGGAGTTTGCCTCGGACGATGGAGCGTTGCGTTTGGCCGGGCGTGGCAGTGATCGGGCCTCAGCCTTTCGAGCAGCACTCCAGGGTGCCTTGCGGGACTTGGGAGCCCCAGTGGGGCTGCCGGTGATGGTTTCTGGGATGGCCAGTTCGAGCATTGGCTGGCGGGAGTTGCCGTATGCCCTCCTGCCGTTTTCCCTGGAGGGCTCGAGCGTGCTGGGGCAGTGGGTCGAGCCAGAGGTGTATTTGATTTCGGGGGTTCGCGGGCAGAGCGACATGATGCGCGGCGAAGAAACCCAGGCCTTGGGTTGGGCCGAACAAGTCGGGGATGCCCTTCCGAATCAGGCCACCCTGATACTGCCGGGAACCCATTCGAAGCACCTCCGCGTCGAATCGGGTGCCCTCACCGGGATTACCACGTTCATGACCGGCGAACTCTTCGAGATGCTGCGCACACAGAGTATGCTCCGCCACTCGATGGATCCTGCAGGGGGCGGCGAGCCGGATGGAGTGATGGATTGGGGTGCTTTTCGGGAAGGTGTGGTCGCGTCGGATCGATCCGGGCTTGCTTCGAACTTGTTTCAGGTGAGGACCCGCCAGGTGCTCCGAGGTTGTGCTGGGGGTTCCAACCGCTCCTTTCTCAGCGGACTGTTGGTCGGTTCGGAGTTGCGTTCTCTCGAGGCCGGGGAGTCGCCCATCATTCTGGCGGCGGGAGAGTCGTTGCGGGAGGCTTACACGACGGCTGCCACCGAATGCGGATTGAGCCCGCGCTGGAATGCCATCGAGGTCGACGGCTTGGCCGAACTCGGGCAGCGTCGGATTTGGCGCCGGTTGGCCCATGGTCCTTGACCTGCCTCCAAAAAAAGAGTCTCCCCCGTTTTCGATGAGCACGCCCTTCAATGACACGTTGTTCCGTTCGATGCCCATTGTCGGCATCCTCCGTTTTTTTCCCCGAGCCCAGGTCGAGCAGTTGGTTCCGGCAGTGATGGCCGGGGGATTGGTCAATTTGGAGGTCACCTTGAACAGTCCCGGGGCGGCCGACCTGATCCGTCTCACCCGCGATTTGTTGGGTGACCGCGGCAATGTCGGGGCTGGGACAGTCACTTCGATGGAGGGTCTGAAGCTCGCTCTCGACGCCGGGGCGAGCTTCATTGTCACCCCGGTGGTGTTGCCGGAGGTCATCCGCGCCTGCGTTGATTCCGGGGTTCCGATCCTGCCGGGAGCGATGACTCCCACGGAGATCTTCACCGCTTGGAGCCTAGGGGCAACGATGGTGAAAGTGTTCCCGGCGGACCAACTGGGTCCTAGTCACCTCCGGGCCGTGAAGGCTCCGTTCCCGGAAATCCGGCTCATGCCCACTGGTGGGGTGACGGTTGAGACTCTGCCAGCCTTCCGCGATGCCGGAGCCGATGCCTTCGGGGTCGGAAGCCCATTGTTCGACTCCCGCCAGGTGGCCGCTGGCAATTGGGATTGGTTTCGTGTCCGGGCTTCCCAGTTCCGCGAGGCTTATCTCGGGTGCCAACCGGGAGGGGGAGACAGTCCGGCAACGGGTTCCGCTGTCGCCCAAGGATAGATCTGCAAAGGACTTTGACGCATCCCGGGTCCCGGCCTTATCTATAGGTCATGAACCGCGGCAGAGTATCAACCATGCTCAGCCTCGCGTGGTTGGCATTGTTGCCGATCATGGCGGGCGAAAAGGCGCAAACCTCCGGAGCCTTGCGGCCGGAGGAAAGTGCCGGATACCGACTTCAGTCCGAGGCGGAACGCGTGGGCACCATGAACAAGCTCCTGCGCAACCGTCAGTTTGACGTCTTTCGTGCCGGCAATTCGCTGGGGGGAGCCATCGATGTTTCACTGCCCACTCCGTCCACCGCCATTCCCAAGCTGGATCCCAAGGCCCAGCAGCGCCTGATGGAGGAGTACGATCGCAAGAAGAACTGGCTGGCCGAACCGGGCTCGGTGAAGCCCCGCGAGGTCGAAAAATCTGATCAAGTCGAGTCGGGCAAACGGGGTGAGGCCGATGAAATTCCCAATTTCAGTCGCGAACGCGGCCGCTCCCGCCGTTCTCGTAACGATGAGTCCCAGCAGGTGGACTTCGACGATGATGGGTCCAACGCGCCGTCCAAACCCCGCAAGGCGTCAAAGCTTGCCGCCGATGAGGATCGCTCCGAGGGGAGTTCGGTCAGGAGTGCCAATTCGGAGTCTCTTCGGCGTGACGGGACGTTGACCGATTCGGCGCCGTCCCGATCCATTTCGGATGTTCTTTCGCCCGAAGCCGATCACCGGACTTGGTTCAGCGGATCGAAGACGGAATCGTCGGGTGGAACTTTTTCGTTCAATTCTCCGACTGCGCGGTCTGGTTCAGGGATCGGTGGATCTGGTGCGGATGGCTTCGCAGGCTCTACAGGCCCCGGTACGGGTTCGGGTTCGGGTTTTGCCAGCCCTGCGTCGGCCAACGCGCTGGTCAACCCCACGGCTCCGCCCGGCACCCTGGATGGTGATCCGGGTCGCCGCTTTGACCCCACCGTTGCGCCGGGTTCGCCCATTTCGTCACCCGATGCCGGGTTCTTCTCCAAGTCAGGCGGTGGGGCATCGCCCGCGGCCGCGGATGGCGGGTTTGGATCCTTTGGCAATGGGGGCGGAGCCCGCGGTTTTGAGAATTCGGCCCGCTCGCTCTTCAGCACACCCTCCTCGGAGACATCCCCCACGCTCCGCTCTGCACCCAGTTTCACCCCGCGTCCGGCGGTTCTTTCTTTCCCGCAAAACGGTCCTTTCTGAATGAAACCACTGTTGTTTGCACTCGGGCTATCAACCAGCCTGCTGTTGGGGGCCGAGGGCAAGGTGATCAAGGTGCTTCCGCATTTTGTCGATTTTCAAGGCCGTCACTCGTTGTCTCCCAGTCTCTACGAGCGCGACGCCTACCAGGAATTGCTTCGAAATCATCCCGAGAAGCGGGCTGGGATGCAGTTTGAAGTGCTCTGGAAGGTATCCGGTCGATTTTCCGGTCCGCTGCGCCTCCGAATGGAACTGCGGGGCACCGAGTCGGGATCTTTGGAAACGGTCGAAATGGAAGTGAAACGGGGGTTTCTTGGGCGCCGATGGTCTCGGGTGGTCCTCGACTCGAAACAGTTGGCTCGGTTGGGAACCGTGACCGCATGGAAAGCGACATTGCTGGACAGCAAGGATCCGGTCACCGAAACGCACTCGTTTCTCTGGTAGCCGACGTGCCTCGGTTTGCGCCAGACCTTCGCCGACGCCAGAGCCCAAATCCCAGCAATGCCAGCGCACTCAGGGCCGCGTACTCCTCCGGTTCCGGGACCGCAGAGAAATTAACGTTATCGAAACGCCAAGTGCCGCTGGTGGAATAGCTGGAGCCCAGTCGGGAAGCCAAGTACCGCCCCTCAGTGCCCAAATCGAAATCCGACACGATCCGCACCGACAAATTGGCCTGATTGGCCGCCGCCAGAGGCAGATCCACCGACCGTTGGTACCAACTTTCACCGGTTCCCGTGCTGGCCGGGGTGATGCTGAAACGGGTGGCCTCGGTGAACTGTTGGCCATCAACGGACCACAGCACGCGTTCCGAGTTTGCCGAGGTGTTGCTGTGTCGAATCTGGAACGACAGCCCAACAGCAGAATAGCCCTCGGTGGACAAGTTGAACTGAACTCCTGCAGTCCCTGGGAGCATGCCCTGAGCGGGGAAACTCCTGATATTCCACCCTCCAGCCGCCTCACCCTCGTAACCGGCGGCAAAGGTGGCTGCAGTGCCTCCGACCAAAAGGGCCTCTCCCAGTCCCGCATGCGGGCTTAGAGATCCGGAATTGAAGTCCCAACGGGAGATCAGTATCTGCCCGCAGAGGTTTTGCGCGAAAAATGCCAGCCCGATGATCTGAAATTTGGCGGTGCGATTAAGGGCGGAAGACGATTTTGGAATCATGGTTTCCCCCAATATTCGTTGGGAGAACGTCCCGCCTTTCAAAAATCATCAACTTCGAGGGGCTGTCGGCAGTGAACGCGGAAGAAGTCCTTCTCTGCGGTGCCACGGTAAAAAAGCCGTTGCCGATATTTGGACCGAAGTGTATCCGTACTGCGTCACCCAAATCCGATAGCGCGTTGTCGTCGGCCAATGTCTCGATCCTGCAAAGGTTTGGGAACACTTGCTCGGCGAATGGTGTCGTCGGAAGAACACGAGTCCTATATGAGTCATAAACAAACAAACCTGCTGCGTTGGATGACGGCAGCCGGGCTGATCTGCAGCTCGGCTTATGCCGCCACCAACGTGGTTAACTTCAACACTGCAACGGAGCTGCCCTTCAAAGAAGTGGGCGCGGCCGCTGCAGAATATCGTTCCAGCGGCGGTGCCTCCGGCGGCGCCACCGATGGTTACCTCTCCATCACCGACGCCAAGAGCGGCCAGCGCGCCACTGTGGTGTTCGACGACCTCGACAAGGGTCTGGTTGTCAAATCCTTCACCTTCGAGTGCGACCTGCGCATCGGTGGTGGCACAGCCCAACCCGCGGACGGCTTCTCGCTCAACTACGTCCGCGCCAACGATCCAGTTGCGACCGACGGTTCTCCGTTCGCCGGCACCGCTGGTGAGACCAACCTCCCCGAGGAAGGTTCCTTGACCGGTCTGGGCATCGGTTTCGACACCTGGCAGTCCGGTGACCATCCGGGCGGCATCCGCGACGTCGTGGGTATCAGCATCCGCGTCGAAGGTGAGTTGCTCACCCAGCTCCCGGTGCCCCTGCGCCCCGGCAACGTCTGGCCCGGCGGCACCTATGACGAGGCTCCGTTCCGCAACCTCGCCACCACCGACGCCAACTATGCGTCCTCGATGCAGACCGGTGCCCTGAACACCACCGACGACCTCAATGGCGACGGCACGGCTGGCAATGACGCCGGTGTGGGTCAGGTCGGCTTCGATGATCCGAGCTGGGGTCTGTGGGTGAAGAACCTGAAGTGGGAGAAGTTCAAGGCCGTGTTGACCGAAGAAGGCAAGGTCAAGGTATTCTGGAAGGGTGTCGAGTTGACCCCGGCCGGTGGTCTGTCCAGTTCCTTCACTCCGTCCCCGGGTCGCCTCGTTTTCGGCGGCCGTACTGGTGGCGCTTGGGAAGTGCACCATGTTGACAACATCCGCCTGGAGACCATCCCGGCCAATGACGTCATCATCGGTGGCGCGGTGGGCAGCCCGATCGGCTTCTCCATCACCACGGTGGATTCCGGAACGGCGATCGCTGTCACCACGGGCTTGTCCGTCAAGCTGAACGGCACCGACATCTCCTCGAAGGTGTCTGTCGCCAAGGATGGCATCACCTCCACCATCGCCTTCGGTGACGCCGCTGCTCCCTTGGCCTCTGGCTCGACCAACAAGGTCGAAGTCAGCGTCAAGGACACGCTGGGCCGCACCGTGACCGCCACCCGCGAGTTCGTCGTGGGTTCTTACGTGACCCTCCCGCCGAGCTTCGCTGTCAGCAGCGTGGACACCTCGAAGAAGGGTTTCAACGTGCGCACCCATCAGACCGCCCGTCGCGACCAGGCCGGCAACATCGCCCGCGCCGAGCAGCAACTCCTCGGTCTCCGCGGTGACAACGTGGCCGACTTGACCGGTTTCACTGGCGGCGTCTATGCCGAGACCGGTGTCATCAACTACAGCCAGCCGACTTCCGGTTCGGATGCGACCCCGGGTCAGAATGGTGCCTTCTCCTCCTCCGCTGCGGCGGTTGAGCGCCAGATCGCCGACAACGCGATCCCGGGTGTGCCCAGCGTCACCGAGTTCCAGTCCAACGGCGACCTCTACACCGACAACATCGCTGCGGAAATCACCACCTACTTGCAGTTCCCGACGGCCGGCGTTTACACGCTGACCTTCAACAGCGATGACGGCTTCCGCACCACCGTCGGTGGCAACAATAAGGAAGTGCTCAACTCGTTGATTGTCAGCCAAGCCGACTTCGGCAAGGGCGCCAGCGACGTCAATGCGACGGTGTTCGTCCCGGTGGCCGGTGCCTATCCGTTCCGCACCGTGTGGTTCGAAGGCGGCGGCGGGGCCAACCTCGAGTGGTCCGCTCAGCGCGTGGCCCCGAACCCCTCGGCTCGCTTCCTCATCAATGACGCTGCTGCGGATGCCGTGAAGGCGTTCCGTGCGGCCAGCGGCGCCACCCCGGCGGCCGTTTCCTTCATCCACCCGTTCCGTGGTTCCGGCGGCAGCTACGTCCCGACCGCTCCGGTCGTGGTGGCTGTGGCTGACGGCAGCACCGCCGTGGATCAGGCCTCCTTCGCCCTCCTCGTGAACGGCGCTGCGGTGACCCCGACCAAGGCTTCCGCCGCTGGCGTGACTACCTACACCTACAAGCCGGCGACGAACTTCGCCTCGGGCTCAACCAACACGGTGATCGTCCGCTTCACCGCGGGTGCGCAGAAGTATGACGCGACGAATACCTTCACCACCTTGAGCACCGCCAGCGTCCCGGGCAGCCTCGCTCTGCCTGCTTCTGCCGTGAACACCGGCAACAAGGGCTTCCTCGTGAAGACCATCCAGCAGGCGAACGGCGAGAGCATGGACAACGATTCCTATCGGGCTATGACGCACATCGCCGGCCTGATCGGCACTGGGAACGTGGCCGACCTGAGCCTCTTCGGCGCCAACGGCTACTACGTTGAGACCGGTGTCATCAACTACAACCAGGACGCCGCCTCCAGCGGTTACTTCCCCGATGATCCGGGCGTTCCGGGCATCCCCGGCACCACCGGCAGCACCGACAACTTCGTGCAAGAGGTCCTCACGGTCCTCGACCTGAGGGCCGGCTTCTACGCCTTCAACGTGAACAGCGACGACGGCTTCCGCCTCGACTTCGGCAACCCGGGTGAGGCCTTCACCTTCCCGCTGGTGGCTGGCGAGTTCTCCGGTGGTCGCGGCAACGGCGGCGGCATCGGCTCCGGCACCACCTTCTTCTTCAACGTGGAGAAGGACGGTCTGTATCCGGCTCGCCTCGTTTGGTACGAGGGCGGCGGTGGCGCGAACGTCGAGTTCAGCGCCCGCCAGTTCGACCCGGTCACGGGTGACTTGTTGAGCGGCAACCTCATCAACGCCGATGGCGGCATCAAGGCCTATCAGTACCCGCTGAGCAGCAAGGGTGTTCCGTTCGTGAAGTCCTTCGCTCCGGCCCGCACCGGTCGCGCTTCGAGCGCCGCTCCGTTCCGTGCCGGTACCGATGCGGCCATCACCGCGTTGGTGTCTCAAGGCACTGGCCCGGCCCTCAGCACCGCCAACGTCTCCGTCAAGGTGGACGGCGCTGCTGCGACCGCGACCGTGAACACGGTGGACGGTATCGCCACCGTCACGGTCCCCGCTCCGGCCGGTGGCTGGTCGGGCGGTTCGACCCATACGGTCGACCTGACCGTCATCGACCGCACCGTGTCCTGGACCTTCGGTGTGGCCAACATGCGCACCCCGGTCTTCGCGATCGAGGCGGAAGACTTCGACAACAACGGCGTGGCCCCGGCCGCGACCAGCGTGATGCCCTACCGTGGCGGCGCCCTCGCGGGCCAGTCGGCCAGCAACAACAAGGACTACACCCGCGGCAATGAAGGCGCTTCGCCCATCTACCGTATCGGTGAAGACCCTCAGGTTCCGATGAACCGCACCGGCGACCGCGACCGCGGCGTGGGTGAAATCGATGTCAACTTCAAGATGGGTTGGATCGGCGACGGCCAGTGGTACCAGTACACCCGCACCTTCCCGGCGGGCGACTACAACGTCTACGCGGGTCTCTCCCACGGTGACGGTGCTGCCATTGGCAACACCAACCGCATCAGGGGTCAGTTCGCAACGGTCGCCAGCGGCAACCCCACAGTGGTGGGTAGCTTCGAGTCGCCGTACACCGGCGGTTGGGGCAATAACGCCCTTGTGCCGATGCGCGACACCAACGGCACCTTGGTCTCCATCAAGCTCACCGGTCAGCAGACGGTGCGTTTCAACGCCTCGAACGGTGACTTCGACTTCTTGCTGTTCACTCCGGCCCTTCCGGGCAATGTGTTGAGTAAGGATGACACCATCGTTCCGAGCTCCAGCAACCACTCGGGCGGCGAGGCTGCTCCGAAGGTCATCGACGGTCTCAGCACCACGAAGTACCTGAACTTCGACAAGGTGAACACCGGCTTCACGGTGACCCCGAAGGCCGGCGCCTCGGTCATCTCCGCGATGACTATTATCACCGCGAACGACGCTCCTGAGCGCGATCCGGCCACCTGGCAGATCCTCGGATCCAACAATGGCACCGACTTCGAGGCCATCGCTTCGGGATCGCTGGCTGCCAACCCGACGCGGTTCAACACCACCACGCTGGCGTTCTCCAACACCAAGTCCTACACCAGCTACAAGGTGGTCTTCCCGACCGTCGTGGACGCCGCCAAGGCGAACTCGATGCAAGTCGCCGAGGTTGCCTTGCATGGTACGGCTTCGGGCGGCGGCGATGGCCCTCGCTTCACTGGCATCAAGGCCAACGCCGACGGCACGGTCACCATCACCTGGACGGGCGCTGGCGTCCTCCAGTCGGCCAACTCGCTCAGCGGTCCTTGGACCGATGTGGCGGGTGCAGTGAGCCCGCTGACGGTGCCGGCCAACCAGGCCGCCCAGTTCGCGCGCATCCGCAAGTAAGCGGTCGCGTCTGATTCACGGAGGGGCCGAAGTTCGCTTCGGCCCCTCTTTTTTATGGTGCGCCCGGCAGAGCGCACTTTCTTTACCGGGTTGAAGTTCCCGAGCAGGCCCGACAAGGGGAACTGCCTAGCTGCACGACAAGGGTGTCCGCCGCGAGGCGGCAGGGCATCAGGCACGTGGCAGAGTAGGGACCTGTGAGAGGCCCTTCGATTGCCGAATTCCCAGCGTGGTCCGTGGGGAGTGACGATTTCTTTATCGACGTTCTCCGAGCAGCCAACTGGGTTGGCGCTCGGTGGGTTTGAGCCCGTATTTGTTGATGACCTGGCGGATCCGATCCACCGCCTCATCGATGGAATCGGTCACCAAGAACATCTGGAGATCGTTTTCTGAGATGGTCTTGAGCTGTCGCATTTTTTCGATGTGCTCCACGAGTTCTTGATGGAATTCGCGTCCAAAGATGATGATCGGAAAGTCTTTGATCTTCCCGGTCTGGATCAGGGTCATGGCTTCGAAGAGCTCATCGAGCGTGCCAAACCCTCCGGGGACGATGACAAAGGCGTAGGAGTATTTGATGAGCAGCGTCTTTCGAACAAAGAAGTAGCGGATATTGACCCATTTATCCAAGTAGGGGTTGGGCTCCTGCTCCATCGGCAGGACAATATTGCAGCCCACGGAGCGCCCCCCCACATCGCGAGCCCCCCGATTGGCGGCTTCCATCAGCCCAGGCCCACCTCCAGTCATGATGGTGAAGCCCAGTTTTGCAATTTCAGCGGAAAGCTGCCGCGTCATTCCATAATAGGGGCTGGACTCGGTGAACCGCGCCGAACCGAACACGGCCACGCAAGGTCCCGAGAAGTGCAGTGCCCGGAAGCCTCGGATGAACTCCCAGGAGATATCGACGACGAACTTAAGATTGTCCCACCGGGAACGGGGGCCTTCGAGAAATCGGATTTCGGGTAGGGGCATGGTATTGTTGGGTCCATCCTATTTCCATGGACCAATCAGAGTGGTGAGGTTGTTTGCCAAGAAGATACAATTGATTTCCGGGAGGGAAAGATCCTCTCCCACCACCGACTCTCCAAACAGTGAAGGCTGGGATTTTGAGGGCGGGACATTGTCATCGACTGCCGGGTGACCCGCGATCTTCCCACGGGCCGGCCCGACCGACTGATCACCCTCGAAGTACCCACCCGCAATATGACAGCCCGGTTTTCCCAAGCAGTCGCCTGAAACCCGGCGAACAGTGGTTGTGAGTTCCAACCTTTGGACTCCTCCGGGAGAAACCGCCTATCCAGTGATGCTGTCCACCCCGTCGGGATCCCACGCAATGGGTGTCTTCATTGCGGATTGCGCGGCCGATGGCAACCCGCCCATTGGCTGTGATTGCTTCGAGTTTCAGCGGGAGAGGCTGGTGCATTGGAATTGCGTCTTCCGCCTGGCTTCCGACATCCCGTTGCGCTCGGGTGAGCGATGGTTCCTGGTCTATGGGGCACAGGGATCGCGCGAAGGACTGTCGTCGTTACCAGGAGGAGTTGCGCTGACGCTATTCTGGGCGTTGGTCGCTGTGGCGGCTTCGAGGCTGAGGCGACCAATAGGAGTCCGTCGATCGACAAGATTCGGAGTGCTACGCGCATGGGTTGACGTAGGTTTGCGAGGTGAGCAGCACTCAAACGCATCCTTGCGGCACTCGACCCATCGAACATCCAGCGTTGCAGGAGTGGGTGGCCGCCACGGTGGCCCTCACGCAGCCCGACGCAGTGTTCTGGTGTGACGGTTCCGAGGCGGAAAAGGAATTCCTCTATGCCGAGGCGGTGCGGCAAGGGGTCTTGGTGCCTCTGAATCAGGACAAGATGCCGGGATGCTACTACCACCGATCCAACTCCAACGACGTGGCGCGGGTGGAGCATTGCACCTTCATTTGCACCGAGTTGGCCGAGGATGCCGGGCCCACCAACAATTGGGCCGAACCCGTGTCCATGCGGGCGAAGCTTTTGGAGTTGGCGCGCGGCGGCATGAAGGGGCGCACGCTCTATGTCGTTCCCTACCTGATGGGGCCTCCGGGATCGTCCTTGTCTCAGGTCGGAGTTGAGTTGACCGACTCCCTCTACGTGGTGCTCAACATGAGGATCATGACCCGGATGGGCCGCATCGCCGTGGATCATCTCGGGCAGTCGAATCACTTCAATCGGGGGCTTCATTGTCTCCTCGATGGCCATCCCGACCGTCGCTTCATCTGCCATTTTCCGGAGGCCAACGAGATCATTTCGGTCGGGTCGGGCTATGGGGGCAATGTGTTGCTCGGAAAGAAATGTTTGGCGTTGCGCATCGGGTCCTACCTGGGTCGGCGGCAGGGGTGGTTGGCGGAGCACATGCTGATCCTGGCGGTCGAGTCTCCCGAGGGGGAACGGCGCTATGTCGCGGCGGCCTTCCCGAGCGCCTGTGGTAAAACGAACTTCGCCATGATGATCCCGCCGGAGCGGTTTCAGGGCTGGAAGATAGGGACCGTGGGCGATGACATCGCCTGGATGCGGCCGGGACCGGACGGACGCCTGTGGGCCATCAATCCTGAGGCGGGCTACTTCGGGGTGGCGCCGGGCACCAATGCCAAGACCAATCCCAACGCGATGGCGACCATCGCACGGGATACGATCTACACCAACGTGGCGCTCAAGCCGGACGGCACGGTGTGGTGGGAAGGGCACGATGACCCGCCTCCGGCCGAGTGCCTGGACTGGAAGGGAAACCCTTGGACGCCAGCCTCCAAGGAGAAGGCGGCTCACCCCAACTCGCGATTCACCGCGCCGGCCACCAACAACCCGGCCATGGCTCCCGAGGCGCTCGATCCCCAGGGAGTCCCGATCTCCGCCATCATCTTCGGGGGGCGTCGAGCGAGCGTCGTGCCTCTGGTCTTTGAGGCATTCAACTGGAGCCACGGGGTCTTCCTGGGCGCGACGATGGGTAGCGAAATGACCGCGGCGGCCGCAGGCACCGTCGGACAGGTTCGACGCGACCCAATGGCCATGCTGCCGTTCTGCGGCTACAACATGGGGCGGTACTTCCGGCACTGGTTGGACATGCGCAAGAAACTGACCGAACCGCCCCGCATTTTTCACGTCAACTGGTTCCGCAAGGATGAGGCGGGTCGATTCCTGTGGCCGGGATTTGGAGAGAACATGCGCGTCCTCAAGTGGGTCTTGGATCGCTGCGCCGGCAGGACCGGTGCGGTGGAGACCGCGTTGGGATGGGTTCCGCGCTATGAAGATTTCGACACGGAAGGCCTCGAGGGATTCACCCGGGAGCGTTTTGCCCAGTTGCAGCGCATGGACCCGGAGGAATGGCGTCGGGACTTGCTGTCCACGGATGAGTTGTTCATGAAGCTCTACACGCACTTGCCCAAAGAAATGGTCTTTCAGGAGCAATTGCTGGTTGCGCGCCTTTGAGACCTTCGGTTGCTTGCGGCGGCCACTGGCTGTCGTTGTGAGATCGCGGGGCAGAGGGGTTTGTTGGGGTGGTTTCCTCCTGACAGCTCCGGGTTCCGGCACCGGGTGCAAAAGCCAGTTGCACCATGGAATGGACCCCCGATACTGCGTCACTTGAATCGATGATCGAATGGCACATCCAGTCGCGGGCTCACGCCTGTAGGGTATCCGGGCGGCAGTTTCATGATGGTGAGACCTATCACACCCTGCTTCTCGATACGAAAGCGGGCTTTGAACGGATGGACCTCTGCGTGGATTCCTTCAAGGAAGCCGCTGCAGAACTGCTCGCCAAGGCCAACCTGGTTTCCCATTGGAAGGGTGTGTACGAGGCCCCGCCTCCGGTGCCCCCGGATGCCATCCGCAAGGATGACGCCGAATCGCTCCTCAGGAAGCTTCTCGAACGGCGCGAAGAGCGGCATGCAGCTGCGGCATTCATCTTGGCGGTGATGCTGGAGCGCAAGCGCATCCTGCGGGTCAAGGGACAGTCGCGGGACAACGGTCGCCGGATCTTCATCTATGAGCATCCGAAGTCGGGTGACTTGTTCACGGTTGTTGATCCCGATCTCCAATTGAACCAATTGGCAGCTGTGCAGTGTGATGTGGCCAACCTTCTGGAGCACGGGTTGCCGGACGAGGCTCCGGCCATCGCCTCGGTGTCCCTGGAGCCCACCGAAGAACCCTTCAACGCGCCGAGCGAGATTCCGTCTCTGGCACCGCTCTGAATCCTTGCTGACAGCCCGTTTGTGCTTTCGCCTGCAGTGCATCCAACGAATCCCATGTCCGCTCTTGAAGATCTCCAAGTCGCTCTGGGGTACCGTTTTCGCGATCCATCGCTCCTGTCCCTGGCTTTGACGCATCCGTCCGTGGCGCATGAGGAAGGTGGGGGTCAGAACCACAATCAGCGGTTGGAGTTCTTGGGGGATGCGGTGATCCAGTTGGCCATTACTTCGGAGCTTTACCAGCGGTTTCCGGGGTTGGGTGAGGGGGCTTTGACCCAGGCGCGGGCTCAGTTGGTGAATCGAACGTCGCTGGCCGGGCAGGCGCGGCGTCTTCAGTTGGGGAAGCACGTCATTCTCAGCCGTGGTGAAGATTCCAGCGGTGGGCGGTCCCGCAGCTCGACCCTGGCCGATGCCTTTGAGGCGATCATCGGCGCGGTGTTTGTGGACGCCGGGTTCGAGGCTGCTCGCCAGCGGTTGATGGACCTCTTTCGGGAGGGAGGAACCGAGATGGTAGAATTGCCCAACCTCGAAAACCCCAAAGGTGACCTTCAGGAATACTTGCAGGCCAGCTCGCCTGAGATTCCCCGCTACGAGTTGCTCGATACCGAAGGGCCAGATCATGACCGGACCTTCCGGTGTGCCGTGTTGCACGGAGGCGTGGAGTTGGCTCAGGGCGTGGGTCGCAGCAAGAAGGCAGCGGAAAGCCACGCGGCTTTCTTGGCGCTCCAGAAACTCAAGGCCGCCCTCGCACCCCTTTCTCCTCGAACGTAAGTTGACGCTGGTCTTCTGGGCTTCTCCAAGGCACCAGAGGCCCGCCCGTGTCATCGGGCGGGCCTTTAAGCTCGGAATCGGCGAATTGCGAGCGGAGGGCAGGTTGGCTCGGTCTGAAGTGCCTGCTCTTGGTTGGCCTTGGTTTTATCGAGCGGCCGCTGGTGACGCTGAAGCACTCGAAGCTGCCGGAGCGTTCGGGGTGTTCAGAGTGTTCGCAGCCGTGAGTTCGGCAAGGCGTTTGGCCAGAGTCGCCTCCTGGATCTTTTTCGCCAATTCGGGTTTCTCGGCCAAGGTCCTGCGGGCGGCATCCTTGCCCTGACCGATGAGTTCACCCTGGAACTGAATCCAAGCGCCCTTCTTGTCGACAGTCCCGACATCGAGTGCCACATCGAGGAGCGAGCCCTCCTTGTCGATGCCGTGATTGAAGAAGATGTCGAACTCCGCCTCCGCAAACGGTGGGGCGACCTTGTTCTTCACGATCTTCACCTTCACGTGGTTGCCGATGGTTGCCCCCGAGCCGTCTTTGATTGCCTCTTTGCGTCGGATGTCGATGCGGACGCTGGCATAGAACTTCAGGGCCTTGCCGCCCGGGGTGGTTTCTGGGCTGCCGAACATCACACCGACCTTTTCGCGCATCTGGTTGGTGAAAAGGCAGGTGGTCTTAGCCTTGCTGAGGATGGCGGTGAGCTTGCGCAGCGCCTGGCTCATGAGGCGGGCTTGCATGCCCATGGTGGCCATGCCCATTTCACCCTCCAGTTCGGCCTTGGGCACCAGCGCGGCCACCGAATCGACCACGATGATGTCGAGGGCTCCGGAACGAGCCAGCGTCTCGCAGATGGTCAGGGCCTCTTCACCGGAGTCGGGTTGGGAGACCAGGAGCTCATCGACATTCACTCCGAGTTTCTTGGCGTAGGATGGGTCTAGGGCATGCTCGGCATCGATGAATGCAGCCACACCGCCAGCCCTCTGGGCATTGGCGATGAGGTGCAGCATGAGTGTGGTTTTGCCCGAGGATTCTGGACCGTAGATCTCGATGACACGGCCGCGCGGCACACCGCCCACGCCGAGCGCCAGGTCGATGGCCAGTGCACCGGTGGGAATGACTTCGATGGGGCGGGAGACTTGGGATCCGAGGCGCATGATCGCCCCTTCGCCGTAGGCTTTGGTGATGGAGGCGATGGCGGAATCGAGTTCCCGCTGTTTGGCTGCGGAGATCTTGGGCACTTCGGCAACGGCTGCCGCTTTTGTGTCAGCGGTTTTGGTCTCGGCGGCTGGGGTTTTCTTTTCCGGAAGTTTTTCGGCCATAGAGGAGTCGGTTGGAATGAGGTTGGAGAAACGGTTTGGTTTTGAAATCAGTGAGAATGGGTCAAAGCGAGGTCGACGTCCGGATCGATTTGCCAGCGCGCGGCGAGGGCTTCAAGTTGGCTGTCCAGCTCCCATTGATCGGGCAGCGCGGACCCCACATGGCGGCGACTGGAACCCTTCAGAGTCATGCAGCCGGTGTTGTCGCCGATCCGGGCGATTTCGGACAATTCGTCCGGTGTGAGCCGGATAGCCTTCAAGGCAGCCAGTTCATCGACTTTGGAAGCGATCGGGCGGGCGCCTTCTCCCAGCTCTTGAATCAAGGTCGGGATGACGCTGTGAACGGCCGGTTGGTGCAGGTTCCAGGTGCAGGCCAACTGCAACGGGGTGATGCCATGGCGTTGGGCGATGGGTCGGAGCAACTCGAGTTTGGCGACGGCGGACTCTACCCAACCTGCCGGTCGAAACGACCGATGGTCGGACTGGCCGAAGCGGTGTCCGGGACGGACGTCGTCGTGGAAAATGCCGCCGTAATCCACCACGCGTGTGATGAGTTGGACTTGGTGACGGACGGTCGCAGGGAGGACCAGCTTGCCGGGCCATGGCTCCAGGGGGCCCAGAATGATCATGGCCCAGTCGATGATGGGGCCGAAGCGTTCGAAACACTGGATCAGGTCTAGCGTGAATCCGTTGGCCGGGCCTGGTGCCACCCCGAGGGAACGTGTCAGGCCGGCATCGCGCAGGGCCTGCATTCCGTTCCAGACCCGGTCGCTCGTGTAGCCCGTATGGTCG
>Ga0247843_1003395_pt1 | contig 26311 bp, 30 predicted proteins | sample LaCruzMarch2017__FD_192420 | JGI IMG/M metagenome (GOLD analysis project Ga0247843, IMG submission 192420) | Freshwater microbial communities from meromictic Lake La Cruz, Castile-La Mancha, Spain - LaCruzMarch2017_8m | ecosystem: Environmental > Aquatic > Freshwater > Lake | place: Spain... | reverse complement strand
GATTGGATTTTCTAGCAAAAAGAATTCCTTCCACTTTATTTTTAACGGCTGACGAAGCGAAATGGTTACCTTTTTTCAATGGGGGAATTTGGTTCGTTTGTTTTCTATATGTCTCCAGTTTGATATTATTTTTGAGTACTTCCTTTATTTTGCTTACGAAAAAGGAAGAGCAATCATCTTAAAACCCGGGTAAAGCAAAGAAACCTGTTTTTCTTTTAGGGTTGATAGTCCCAATAAATATCCGCCACCACCTGCACCACAAAGCTTTAGATGCGTGTGTCCCTCATTATTTCCTTTATGCCAATATTCAATAAGGTTTTTGGGAATCATGGCTTTAAAAAAATGTGTTTGTAATTGACTTAATTCCAACCACTGTTTTTTTAATTCTGTAAATCTGCCGTCTAAATGTTCCTGAATTGTTTGATCAACAACCGGAACATAATGGTTTTCAAAATCAGCTGTATAGTTTTTATCGTTATGTATTTCATGTAGAAAAGAGGAAACAAGCGGCTCTGTTTTTCTTGCCATGCCACAGTCTAATAAAAAGAAAAACAGGTCTTCAGGTGGTAAAGGAACCTTTATTTCATCTATTTTATCATTTGTCAATAAGAGGGAATGTTTTAAATATGAAACAAGAGGATCTGTTCCTGAACTATTTCCATGAAAATAGGATTCCAACACACCCAACTCTTTTTTTAACCCTTGTAAATGGGTTTTGGATGGGTTTCTAATGGGTGATATTGAAAAATGCGCATAAAAGGCAGCGACCAAAGCGCCAGAACTACCTGCTCCATATCCTTGAGGAATAGAAGATTCAAAATATAAACCACGGCTTAATTCTTCTTCAAAATGTATCAAATCATAGTCGGCAGCATGGGGCAATTTCTTTAGATATTCAAGCCATCCGAAGAGTGATGTATTCTCCGCATTCTCCGCATTTTCCCATTTACCACCTTGTGAAGTTAAGGGAATAGCGAGTGCTTTATTTTTCAAGATAATGGAAAATTCACCATATAGTAATATTTTTCCCGGATAGAAGTTTTGCATAATATGGAATATAAAAGCTAAATTACTTTTGTTTTTTCAAATTCTTGTGTGCTTAAAAACTTATTTAATGTCAAAAAGGATTACTTGGAAGGGGGGACTTGGTAGTGTGCTACTTTGGTCAGTTATTTCAGCTGCTTTTATTGGTCCTGGAACGGTTACCACCGCAGCCAACGCAGGGGCTCTTTTTGGCACTAAATTATTATGGGCTTTACTTTTTTCCACCCTGGCAACCATTCTTTTGCAAGAGGGAGTGGTTAGATTAACTCTGGTTTCTGGTAAAAGTTTTGGTGAAGTCATTCGAATAAAATTTGGTTCCGGAAAATCAAACTGGATTCCATATTTGGTCTTTTTTGCCTTATGGCTGGGCTGCTCCGCCTATGAAGCTGGTAATATTGTTGGCGCCGCTGCCGGCATAAAACTTTTTGCCCTCTTTCCACAATGGGTCATTGTCCTTTTTATTGGAAGCGCTGTTTTTTCACTCTTATGGATAAATAATCCAGTCATTCTGGCAAGAATATTAGGATTAATCGTGGCTATAATGGGTGTCGTTTTTTGTTGGATAGTCTTTAAAATCCCACTTGATTATACCCTTGTTTTAAAAAATTCTGTCATTCCATCCATGCCTACTTCAAGCGCGCTACTTGTTATAGGATTAATTGGTACTACTATAGTACCCTATAACCTTTTTCTTGCTTCCGGAGTGACGAAGGATCAGGAAATTTCTGAAATGAGATGGGGAATAACCATAGCTATTTTATTTGGTGGCATTATTTCAATGGCTATTTTACTCGTTGGTACTCAAATATCAGGTACTTTTTCATTTGAAGCTATTGCTTTGGCGCTAAATAAATATATGGGTAAATTGGGTGCTTACTTTTTTGCCATCGGTCTGTTCGCCGCAGGTTTTTCCAGTGCTATTACCGCTCCTATGGCCGCTGGTTTAGCTGGTACCAAACTGTTGGATAATAAAATTTCCGCTAAATATATCTGGTTAAGTGTGCTTTTGATTGGTCTGGCCTTCGGTTTACCCGATATAAAACCTATTCCTCTTATTATTTTTGCTCAAGCTTTGAATGGGTTACTTTTACCACTAATGACCACCCTTTTATACTTTTTATTGAATGATCCTTCATTAATGGGAACCCGTTGGATAAACAACAAATGGAATAATGCTTTATTTATTTTGGTTGTTGCCATTACTTGTTGGATTGGATTGTACAACGTTACCCAGGCTTATCTTAAAATATTTGATTCCCCATCAAATTTTTCAAGTTTACATTCCATGGGTATCAGCCTTTTTACCTTTATATATATTGGTTGGGTTATTTTTAAAACTGGAAAGTAATTTTTAACAGATTTTTTTATTAAATTGAGAATGAAATAAATTCATTTTATATGAAACCATTTGTTTCATTCTTTTACCTGTTTACATTGCTACTCCTGAGTATAAGTCAATATTCTAAGGAAGAGAGTCTTTTTGACGGTTTAACTTTCAATGGGTGGGAAGGTGATACATTAAATACCTGGCGTATTAAAGATAATATGATTATCGGGGGTTCTTTGATTAAAAATGTTCCTGAAAATAATTTCTTGTGCACACGTCGCACCTACCGAAATTTTATATTGAAATTTAAAATAAAATTAGTTGGACACGAGGGGTTTATAAATGCCGGACTTCAATTTAGAAGTGTTAGATCTACTAATCCTTCTAATGAAATGATTGGGTATCAGGCAGATTGGGGAAAGGATTATTGGGCAAGTTTATATGATGAATCCCGTCGAAATAAAACACTTGATTCCCCAGACTCAACAAAAGTACTTACCTGGATAAAACAAAGCGATTGGAATGATTATGTGATTCTAGCGAATAATAACAGAATAAGGTTATTTATTAATGGTCATAAATCCGTAGATTATCTGGAATTAGATACTTCAATTCCATTATCTGGATTAATTGGATTACAAATTCATGGTGGGGGAAAGGCAGAAGTTTACTTTAAAGAATTATATATTAAGGAATTATAGTTCTTTTTAAAATAAAAAAATATTTTATGGATGTTTTAAAAATATTGATTCCTATTTTTTTACTGTTGGGATTTTATTCAGGGAAGTCCAATAGGATGTATGATGCAAAAAGTACAAATATCCCTGATACCCTAAAAATTGATCAGCATTTTTTTCTGGAAGCTACTATGCTTGGTTATTTTGATAAGAACGGAACCAGAAATCCTACCCTTAAAGCAAATAAAGGAAGTCGGGTAAGAATTACGATGACCAATGGAGAGACTATGACCCATGATATATCTCTGGAAAAATTGGGGGTAAAAAGTGCATCCATCATTGAAAAAGGGGCAACAACCAGTATTGATTTTACAGCTGAAGCAGATGATATTTATTTCTGTACGGCACCTGGTCATCGTGCAGCAGGTATGGTTGGAAAAATTCAGGTGGTTAAAGGTCCTACAACCCAAAAGGAAGTGGTTGGGAAATTACCTGTTTTAAAGGGTATACAATTGAATCTCGATGTTGAGTTGGGCAATTTAATTGATTGGGAAGCCACAGGTGATGCCTTTGCTGGTACCTTCCTTTCTTCAGATATTTCTGCTCTTTTTGAAAAGGATTTGAAAGTGGGGGGTATTGACCAATATTTTATAAGTAGTGGAGGAAATAAAAATTATAAGAAAACCGGAACTTTGGTTTCAAAATCATTCCAGGTAAAATTTCCTTATGCCAGCTTCTGGGTTTCAGGCGGGGCTTTACTTGACACCAGGGTTGAAATTGTTTTGACCGATAATCAGGAAGTTATTTTTCAATCAACAGGTCAGGGACGTTCTAATTTACAACCCGTTGTGGTCGATTTACAAGCCTACAAGAACAGAGATATTTTTATAAGGATTATAGATAAGGAAAATGGAATTTCGCAGATTCCTTATATTCCTGATGATAAATGGGCTCATATCAATTTTGATCATTTTCAATTCCATTCAAAAAGACCCTTTTTTGAAAATGAACTTTTTCAAAAGGATATTATTGTTTTACCTCCTCTTGATCCTGTTTTAAATGCCGGACTTTCAGGTGAAATGGCTGCAAAAGCCATGACTTTACCCGAAGGGTTTAAAATTCAACTGGCAGCTAGTGAACCCGATATCGTTAGACCCATCAGTTTTACCTTCGATGCACGCGGAAGACTTTGGGTTGTTGAAGGCCATACTTATCCTATACCAGCTTCTGAGGGTCAGGGCAAAGACCGTATCTTGATTTTTGAAGATTCTGATGGAAATGGTTCATTGGATAAACGAAAGGTTTTTATGGAAAATCTTAACCTGGTCAGTGGAATTGAAGTGGGAATGGGTGGTGTCTGGCTTTGTGCCGCTCCTTATTTGTTGTTTATTCCTACCGATTTCGAAAAGGATGTTCCAACGGAGGAAATTCAGAAAATTTTAGATGGTTGGGGTACACAGGACACCCATGAAGTGTTGAATAACCTTCGTTGGGGACCGGATGGATGGCTTTATGGAGTACATGGCGTTTTTACCCACTCTAAAGTTGGAAAACCTGGTTCCCTTGAAAATGAAAGGACCAAAATTAATGCCGGGGTTTGGCGTTTACACCCTTCAACGCATCAATTTGAAGTTTTTGCAGAGGGTACAAGTAATCCATGGGGTATCGATTTTAATGATTATGGTCATGCTTTTATTACCGTTTGCGTTATTCCTCACATGTATCATGTGATTCAAGGTGCACGGTATGAAAGGCAGGCTGGAAAAAGTTTTAATCCTTACACTTATGATGAAATAAAGACCATTGCTGACCACAAACATTATATTGGAGATAGAGGCCCACATGCTGGGAATTTTCGTTCCGCCGCTGTTGGAGGTGGACATGCACATGCAGGGGCTATGATTTATTTGGGTGGGTCTTCCTGGCCTGCTGAATACCGAAATGTTATTTTTATGAATAATATTAACGGGGCACTATTAAATAATGATTTGTTAACTAGAAAAGGGTCTGGGTATGTTGCCTCTCATAAGAATGACTTTTTGGCCATGAATGATACCTGGTCTCAGTGGCTTAATTTAAAATACGATCCAAGTGGCTCAGTTTTTGCCATCGATTGGTATGATAAAAACCAATGTCATAGCACAAATCCTGATGTGCATGATAAAACAATGGGCAGAATCTTTAAAATTTCCTATAAAAAGGATTTTTTCATTCATGTGAATTTATATAAAGCCTCAGACATGGAATTGGTTAATTATCAATTGCATGAAAATGAATGGTTTGTTCGTACCTCAAGAACTATATTGCAGGAACGTGGTGCAAATGAAGCAGTGCATATTGCTTTGAATCAAATACTTACTAATCATCCGGATATTACCAGGAAATTAAGGGCTTTATGGACGCTTCATGTTACCAAAGGTACCAATGAGGCGATGTTACAAATGCTTCTTTTACACGAAAATGAACACATTAGAAGTTGGTCTATTCAATTATTGTTGGAGAAAAAAGATATTTCTGTCGAATCATTATCTGCCCTGGAAAATATGGCTGTAAAAGAATCATCTCCATTGGTAAGGTTGTATTTGACGGCTGGCTTAATGAGGCTGCCTTTAGGGCAGAGATGGAAAATATTGGAAATTTTATCTGGAAAAGAGGAAGATATAAAAGATCATAATCTTCCCCTCATGCTTTGGTACGCCGCAGAACCATTAGCTGAATTAAATATGGAAAAATTGATTGGTATAGCGGAATCAACTAAAATGCCCCAATTTTTGAAATTTACCATCCAAAGGATAGGTGCTATAAATTCTGAATATTCCAAAAAAGTATTGAAGGCGTTAGCTTTAAGGTTAGGTCACCAACATGATAATCATGAGAATGTAAGACTGATTGAAAAACTAACGGCTGCGAATCCTTAATATAGGTTATTAAAAGTTATAATAAACTCACTATGAAGTATTTATTAAGTTTTTTGATTTTATCTACTGGCCTGCATTTGTCACTTTTTAGTCAAACACCTGCATTTGTCAAGATCGATATAACCAGAGATTTCATATCAGAAGGGGTAGCAGCCGCTGACTTGAATAAGGATGGGGAACAGGATATTATTGCGGGTTATTATTGGTTTGAAGCTCCTACATGGAAAAGGCATGAACTGTTGCCAGGCAGAATATTTGAACCGCGTAAGGAGTATAGCGAGTCTTTTCTCAATTTGGCTTTAGATGTAAATTTAGATGGCTGGGAGGATGTGGTAATTATTGATTATCCTGGAAAAGCAGGTTTTTGGCTTGAAAATCCCCAAAATAAATCCGGTCATTGGTTAAAACACGTTATTGCCGATGAAATGGGAATTTCAAATGAATCTCCCGGATTTATTGATATGGATGGCGATGGACGTTTGGATATTCTTTGTGGAGATTATAAAAAAAGGCAGATTGTTTGGTTACAGGCTCCAACTGAAAAAGGGGTTTTGAATTGGACCAGGCACCCAATAAGTTCGGTTAATGTGAAAGGTACAGATCGTTTTTCTCACGGTATTGGTTTTGGTGATGTAAATATGGACGGCATCAAAGATGTGGTTATTACAGATGGTTGGTTTGAAGGCAAAAAGGATTTATCCTCGGGTGACTGGATCTTTCATGAGGCTACTTTAGGTGATCCTTGTTCTCACATGCAGATTTTAGATGTAAATGGAGATGGTAAAAATGATGTGGTTAGTGCCTCTGCACATGCACTGGGTGTTTGGTGGCACGAACAAATAAATGTCAATGGATCTATCGCATTTAAATCCCATTTGATTAGTAATGCCACGTCTCAGACTCATTCAACTATAATGGCTGATATTGATGGTGATGGTAAGGAGGAAATGGTAACAGGAAAACGTTTTTTAGCCCATAATGGTAATGATGCAGGGGATGGTGATACACCTATCTTAATGTATTTTAATTTTGATTCTTCTACCATTCCCTATTTTGGTGAGCATATTATTGATTATGATTCTGGCGCCGGTCTGAATATCGCAGTCCGGGACATGAATAAGGATAATAAACCTGACCTGATTATTGCTAATAAAAATGGGGTATTTGTGCTGATAAATCAGATGACACCTAAAAAGTAAGGCGTTTTACCAAAAGCCAGACGGAATTATGATTTTGAAATAATGCCCCTTTCCAGGATGGTTGGGGATTTTAGGAAGTCTGTTACTTTTTTGGCTATGAATATTGAAGTTATATTTAATTGGATAAGTGTGCAGTCTTGTTTGAAAACGTAACCCGAAACCATAGTCCATTTGAATAAAGTTCGGGTTTTTCAAGTTCATTTTCTTGCATTAAGCTAAAAATCCTAATCATTCCTTCTCCAAGTTCTCTCATCAATTTATTTTCTCTTAAAACTTTCGAAATCAACGAATTTCTTGATTCGTGAGAGCCTTCTAATTTATATAAATTTTTAACTGTTAAAGTTGAGAGTAGTGCACCAGGACTTTTTATTTCCATTCTATCATTAAAAATATAAATTTCAATGGCATTAGTAATGCTATAATCTCTATGGGCAATAGCATTTAAAATTACTTCTCTTACGGCATCTTCTGGATATATGTATTTTTGTTCAAATTTCGAATTTGTTCCAAATTCAGTTTTATAGGCTAAATAGGGACGTAAATGTTCCCAAGATTTTAAAATCAACTCAAAAATATTTCCCTTAACAGTTTCGTCACTAATAACATTATATTTTTCACCTGAGTCTAATGTATTTCCTTTTACTTTTAGAAATCTAACCTGACTTCGAGGATGCCATCTATCAATATCTATGGCAAAAAGTAATAAGGCAGCTTTTTTTAGTCTTAACCCATTTTGAGCATATTCAGCTAATCCAATTTGTTGTAAATATCTCTCAACACTTAAACCTTTAATATATTGGTCGGCTATACCTTGGAGTAACTTTACATCTAAGTCTGTTACTATTGCTCCATCTACGAATTGACTATCGTATTCTCTTGATTTAATTTCCTGCCTTTCAAATTGAATTTGGTCAACGGAAGCTGGCATAGTTGATTTATCTTTTCTTCGAACACATCTTCCATCAGGAAGTTGATAAATCATGGTTGTTCCTTTATTAACAGAAAAATATAAAATTGTTTTGTTTTCTAAAACAAGTTTATTGGCATTATTCAAAGGAAGTTGTTGGTCTTTATAAACATGTGAGTGGATAGCGTTAAGCATCGACTGTACTTCTTCTTCTGAATGAGGAATACCTGTAATTGTTCCGTCATCTTCCACCCCAATTAGTATCGCTCCGCCGTCTGCATTTGAAAATGAAACTAACGCTTCACCAATGTCAGCACAAATTGATTTAGTTAATCTTGGTTTTTTATTGCCAGGTCGTCCTTCTAAAGCAGATTTAAATTCTCTAAAATGACTTTCGCCAAGAATTAGCGTATTTCTTACTTTGTCAGCTAACAAAAGTATATCATCCATTAATATTTCTTTATTATTATTTGTAAAGTTAATGATAATTTTATGGGTATGTTATGTGCAGATCTGTGAAAGTGGCTGTTTTTACCACAAATTCATTCTTTTGATTGAAACAAGGCTATTCTATTCCCTTCAGTGTCTTCAAATTCTGCAACAAATCCAACGCCATTGTCTGTTTTCGGATATAAAATTTGGCCACTATTTGAAATGGCTAATCTCAATGTTTCATCGATGTTTTCTGTCTTGAAGTATATCACTACTCCGTCCTTCGTCGGTTTATAAATTTCTCCTTTTGCCAGTGCACCTGAAATCCCCGATTTTTCATCAGCAAAAGGAAATAATGCCATTTCATTGTTGTCAATATTTTCTTTGTCGAATTCAAAACCGAATACTGCATTATAAAACTTGATTGATCTGTCAATTTCGATGACTGGTATTTCAAAATAAACAACAGGGTTTGAATTTTTTGTCATAGGATTTTTATCAGTTTGATTCATTGGTGTTTTTGAATTATCTCCGCACGAAGGTAATAGGTGAATTAAAAGTCCAATGATGGAAACGGCAAACGAGTTCTTTATTAAATTCATTCTTTGTATATAATTTGTAAGGTTATGGGTCTAATTAAAATGTTGATTAACCTTACTTTCCTTTTTGTGTTGTCCTTTTTTTTGCCTCTCTGGTTATAGCAAAGCTTTCACGTCTTGTAATTGTTTTTATAAATTCTACCTTCCTAAAACGCAATGCACTAAAATCGTCATCAATGGCAACTTGTCTTACTGGTTCTAAATTATATTTACCTAAACTAGTCCAACCGGAATCCCGGTTAAAGTCACATTTATAGTTTTTTGAAGTCATTTTAGGATAGCACAACCAAATTACGGCATCCCCTTTTAGTTTTTGATAAATTGCTGATATAAATTGTTCAATTTCTTTTTGGGTTGTTACAAAACATATTACAAATTCAATTTCTATTACTTCCATTAAGTTTTTAATAATGCTTGCCCTCTTTGACATTTCTTCAAGTTCGTTGTCAAACGTTTTTGGACTATTGATGGCAACAATATTGGGTTGTTCTTTGTAATTTAATTTTTTAAAAAGGGGTGTCATGAGCTTTCCGGATATTTATCTATTTTAAAAAAACAAAAATAATCAAGAAATATACATCCATCATAAAAAACCTTCTCATTTCTAGGGTAACACTTATCACTCAATGTCTATGTCTCCTGCTCTGAATGACCATTCTATATGTTTGTTAATATCTTGTCGTAACTACATATTTAGTTGCGCAGTATGGTGTTGGGTATGTCTCATATTGTAAAGTAGAATTTCCAAAATGGGGTAATTCATATCATTTGGATTTTCCCCCTCTTTAAACTTATCATTTAATGTTTCATTATTCAGAGCATAAACGATTTGTTTCCCCTTTTCCCGGCTTTGTTTGAGATAAGCTACAATTTCTCGTTTCTCGTAAATTTTGTCAGGTATTAAATCGTCTATTGCTTCCGCTGGTCTGTCTTCAGCTTCCTTTTGAGTAAAGGAAAGCAATGGTGAAAAGTCGCTGGGTGGAATGGTCAGATAATAGTCTAAAAAAATGGTACTATGGAAAGCAAGATAATAGAATCTTTTGTGCGTTGTAAAATAGTCATCAGGACAATTTGATATTACATTTATTAGCATATCAATGCTTGCTCCAAATTGATTCCACAATATTTCAATGATTGATTTGTCCATTTTTTCAGGTATCGTTTGTCTATTAAGTTAGGTTGTAATGGTCAGAGAATATCGTGAAATTTACCTCGTTATAATGGCTTAAACGTAAATATTTTTTGCCATGGGTTCAATGCTTTGCGGTAAATATATAAAATAAACGCCGCATAATTGCGGCGAATAATTTAACTATTCTCCGCAAGGTTAAAATAGAACGTATTCAGTCTTAGCTGTTATGCCTTTATATTTTTCAAAATTGCCTTTCAAACGTTTTTCCCATAAACTTATAAACGCCACCTCCAGCCATTCCAAAAAGCAAATTATTGTCATGGTCATTATATATGGTCCAAATCATAGGTGTAGAAAGTTTGTTATCAATAATATAGTTTGTCATAGTTTTGCCGTCATATTTCCATGCACCGGTATCTCTATCACCAAACCAAATATTTCCTTGACTATCCTCTTCGATGGCAAATACGTGTTCAAGTGTGCCAGCTTGTGACTTATCTCCTCTTCTTGTGCTTGTTGGATGGATTAAATTATTCTTTTCAGAAAAATTAACGATAACATCTCCGTCCATGAGCAAAACCCCAATCCCGTTGTTCCCTATCCAAATCCTACCTTTTGAATCTGCTAATACACTTCTTATATGCAAACGCTCATTATATTTAAGATTTAAATTTTTATGACCAAAAAGGTTTACTATTTTACCGTCATAGTTGAAAAGTGCTGCATACGTTGCTATCCAAACTTTACCGTTTTTATCTTTTGATATATCAGTGACACCATAAGAATGGTCAGGATTTTGATTTTTTGGTTGTGTGAAAATTAATAAGTTAGGACCATAAGAATTACCAGTATGTTCATTTTTTGGTTTTGGAAAAATTAAATAGTACATTTTTTTTCCGTCAAATCGATTAATTCCGTCTTCCTCGCCGGCATAAAACCATTCATTCCCATCTGTTTCATTCCATTCAAAAATTGGCTCGTTAATTTGGGTTGAATAATTTGTAAACTTTTGCCCGTCATAAATACTTAAACCCTTTGCGGTGCCAATCAATATATTTCCATTTTTATCCTCTTCAATGGAGCGGATTTGGTTGTCTAACAAACCTTCATTTGTCGTAAAGTATTCAAATGATTTTCCGTCATAACGACTTACGCCTCCATTATGAATGCCAAACCAATAGTTACTTTTACTGTCCTGAAAGATTGCACGCATTCCAGAACCAAATTTTAAAGTGTCGGATTTTGAAATTCTTATCAATTCAGGTGTACTAACTTCTTTCCCGTTTGATTTATTTTCAACACAAGACAAGTTGAGTATAAATAGGACTATTATGTACATCAAATTAAAAAGTTTTTGCACCTATGGTTTTATTTTACAAATTTCTCAAACGAACTCCCATTAAATGTAAAAACGCCTGCATTATGAGTTCCAAGCCAAAGAACGCCTTTATTATCTTTATAGATGGTAAAAAGCAATACATCTGTTTCACCATCTTTGATAGGATAATGAATAAGTTCTTTTCCATTGTATTTGTACACCCCGTCTTCATAAGTCGCCATCCATAGATTGCCTTTATTATCTTCAGTTACAGAGAGAAAAAAAGGAAATGCCATTTTATTGGTTTTGTTAAGGTAACCAATGCCATTTTCTTTTTTAAAGATAATTGGTTTATTGCCATACGTTTCTATGATATAGCGAAAACGAGTATTATTTATCCAAAACTTACCATTTTTATCTTCAAAAATGGCACGTGTTCCAAAATCACCACCATTTGGCGTTGTTTGTAATTGTTCCTCATAATGCCAGCTCAGGTTTTTGCCATCATACCGGCACGCACCTAAGCTTGCGGTTCCGAACCACATATATCCTTTACGGTCTTTGTAGATGGTATAAAGCCCATAAGGTTTTAAACTACTATTTGGATTGTTCTTATAAAAAGTATTTTCCTGGGGTGATGTTGGAAATTTTAAGTAGTGCAAATATTTGCCATCAAATCTGTAGGCTCCATTTTTAGTAGAACTAATTCTGAACCATAAATCATCAGGTTTTAGAACCCAATTATTCAATGGAGAATCCGGGTTAGCCATTTGCAACGTTTTAAAAGTATGACCATCAAATTTACTAACCCCTTTTTCTGTATCAAAGAAAATATTCCCGTTAGCATCTTCCTGAATGCCTCGTATTTCGTTACTTACTAAGCCATTTTTGGTCGTTATATGTTTTAAACGTTGCCCATTATAATAATAAACACCATTTTCTTTACTTCCGAACCAATAATTTGATTTTTTATCCTGGTAAATAGTCCAAATTGTTTTATCAATTTGAGTAACAGTTACACCGATATCATAACTATTACTCACAAAGAAACTTACCAGAAAAATGGTAAGTAGCATCATTTTAACTTTATTCATTTCTCTATTATAGGGTTTAGTAGGATTTGTTGCCTAACATGCCTATAACGCTGGGCTATGAAGAAATTATGGCCATGTAGTCCATAAATATAGTCATTAAATGGGGTAGGTCTTGGGAAAAATTTATATGTTTTTTAGATAAAGAAGCTAAAATACAAGAGGCTATCTTTTTAGACAGCCTCTTGTATTTTAATTTACTATGAAGAGAATCATTCGATTAAAAAGGGAACTTTACCATTTGTAATGATGATTTTACTATTATTGGTCTTCGATAACTCCAGGAAAGCTTCTATACTGCGTATTTTGATGATATTATCGGTCAAACCTTCTGAAAGAATTTTCTGTGCATCTTTAGTTCCAGTGGCTTCAATAATTTTTCTTTCGGCTTCTAATTTTTCCTGTTGTAGAATGAACTCCATTCTCATTGCATTCTGTTCTGCCTGTAATTTCTGTTCAATTGAACCGGCCAGTCCGGCAGGCAATTGAATACTTTTCATTAATACAGAGTTTACATTAATGCCTTGTTGTTCCAGCGTTTCACTCATTTTTCCTTTAATCTCTGATTCTATTTCTGCTCTCATACCAGAGTGCATGTCTTTAGCAAAGTATTTAGAACAAATATCTGCCGATGCAGAGCGAAAGACGTTTGATATGATAGTTTCGTATCCTTGACCCAGGTTTCGAATAACTTTTGGAACACTATTTTCATCTACTCTGTAAAGGATAGAAATCTGTGCAACGATACTTAAACCTTCTTTGCTGGGCAAACTCAAACTCAGTTCGATATTATTTATTTGCACATTTGTTCTAATCACTTTAGTAATGATGGGGTTGTACAATATGGTACCCTGTTTGTAAACACCCTCTGAAAGTTTACCGAGTTTTTGTTTTAGCCCTACTTCCCCCGGTCTTATAATTGCACAGCTGGAGACAAGTAATGGTAGTAATAAAAGGTAAATAATTTTAGAAGTTTTCATTATTTTATTTGGTTAAGATACCATCCCGACTTTAAGATAGTATTACTATCAAAGTTACGGTATTGTTTAGTCCAATGCAAGGGTATCCCTTCAACCTGGCAACTATTTTTTTAGAAATGGTCTTTTCAGTTTTGGGCAAAAAAATGAGAGAGGTTTAGGAGAAAACTTTCATTAGCTTATCCAAGTAAACAATTTAGATGCCTTATCTTTTGTCAAAACCATAAATGTTTTTATGTCAAATAACTTTGCGTAGGAGTTAAATTTGGATTTATATTGAGTATTCATCATTGATATATAAGTACTGTCAGTCTCTGTCCAATTGATAATTGATAAAAGTATGATTTTTGTATTTTTTGAAATCGTGAACGGAGAACATTGTTGTATTTTATTACCATGTGTCTTTCCTAACAAAATTGACATAAACATACAACTTGTATCTACGGACTTTTTTACAAGATTTCTAATTCTGTAATTAGAAATGCCTTCTTTCATAACTTGAATTTGTTCGTAGGTATAGTTTGGATCAGTTTCTTCTGCTAAATTATTTGTTTCCCAATTCTTCAATTCAACAAGGTATAGTTTATCCTCCTTCTGATCATACCAACAAGCATCCATTTCGGCAAAATTATTCTGAATTGCTTTGTAACCATCACAATCACATAGCCTAAAATAGTTGTTGTCAGGAAAATTTAATGTTACTGAACTTTCTGTAATCGGCATTGTAAAAACTATTTTAGGTCGATATTTATTTCTTCATCATACATTTTAATAGCTTCATCTATTATAGAATTTGAAGGTAAAACGCCATCAAATAAGTCGTGAAATGAGTTACTTACTGACTTAGGTGTTTCTCGTTTCAAGTTCCAACAATTTATATTTAAATTATCTCTTTTAGCACAATTCGCAAGTTGTTTAATTACAAAATAACTGTGCGTTGCAAGAAATATTTGAACACCTGCTTTACTCATAGCAACTAACATTTCTACCATTTGTCTAATTGCGTCAGGATGTAAAGCTGTTTCTGGTTCGTCCATAAATAGGATTGTACCTTTGCCTAATTGCCTGTTTGTTATTAAAGTTGTAAGTATTCCAATTTTTTTAATTCCTTCAGCTGTTTGTTGCATTGCAAACTGCTGATTCCCTTTCTTAAAAATAAATGGTTGTTCTTTTTGTCCGGTCTGCTCAATTTTCCCTTCAAATAAATCTTCAAGAGTTTGAGTAACTTTGCTTAGGTCACCTGCAACGAGTCCCTTAGTTGTTGGAAGATCTAGGGCATTTATTAAATCTAAGTAAGTGTCATCAAAGCCCGAACTATAAAAATTCAATCTTAAATTTCTAATGTCATTAAAAGCTGTTAATACTTCTTTGGCTGGAATAAATAATGCATTGATTGAATTATTGGTCAATGACTCAACTTGATCAATACAAGATGAAATTGATTTTTCAGTCCTGTCTCCGAATGAAAAATAAATGTCTTGTTTATATTTCCCGGTATTCCCTTTTACGGTAATATTTACATCAAGCTTTTCTTTACTCCCTTTTTGTACTAAGTCACCAAGTCCATTCTTACGAGGCATGAAGGTGTCAAAAAGTTTGTCGGATAGTTCTTTTTTGAATAAAACATCAGAATATTGTGATTTTAGACTATAGATTTCCAATGATTTAACCGTCGCATAAAGAAGTTTGAGTAACCCGGTTTTGCCTGTGTCATTTTTTCCAATTATTACATTTATAGATGGAATTTCCTTTACGCTCAGTTCTGTATGAGCCATAAAATTCTTTATCGTTATAGAGCTTATCATTTTCTTTTATTTCAGATAATAAATTTAGTTTATTTTAATGTATAATATTGGTTTTGAATTGTTTTTTTACATTTGCCACTACCGGGTTTATGGTTTGGAGGTAGTGCCGAAACTTTCTACCCGTTGTTATAAACATAAACACTATTTAATTTATAAACCTTCAAATGGACTTTTAATCTGTTGTATGCAGGATATAGTCAACTCCAACGGCCAAGTCTATCTTACAGTATAAATCTAAGGCAATATCGTAATTCTAAGCCGTAGCATGTTTCTCATTTGTCCACCTGACAAATTTTGATAAGTAGTCAAAACATGCGGAAACCACTTTCCGCCTTTTGTTTATAACTTGTTGTGGAGTGTTTTTTAAATTATTAGTCTTATGGTATTCATTGGAATGAACATTTTTTCACTATCTGGTAGTTGTTCAAAACCATATTTTTTGTAAAACTTCACTGCAAATTCATTCATTGGATCTACAACAACAGCCATAGCACCGATGCTTTCTTCAGATAATGTAAATGCTCTAAATAGGGCGTCTAAAAGTAAATACTCTCCTAAGCCAGTTCCTTTTGCAGTTATGTCTCTCGCTAATCGACCGAGTAAAATGACAGGAGCATTGTAATTTTGAGGGACTTTTTTGATATACTTATCAGGAATCTGCTCTCTCCCAAGACTTTCGCTTGATAAGGTATAATACCCAATTACATTATTGTCATTGTCGGTTGCAACAAAACAAATGGCAAGCTTTTTTATTACATCTTGACTAACTTGTCTCTGTATGTAATGGGTTAACTGGGGCTCTTCACATTCAAATGCCTTTCGGTTATGAGTCTTGTCTAATATAGATATATCCAACTTCAGGCTTTTTTCGATTTGTATCTTTTAGCTGCTTCAACTAAGTTTTGATTAGGTGTTGAATTACCGAAAATAGAATTAAAGAAAACTTTACGATCTTTCTCAGTAGCAATAATTCTGTCATTTTTTGCTACGATTTCTTCAGCTTGTTGTTTAACCACTCTAACAATAAAGCTGCTGAATGATTTATCTCCGCTTAGTTTTTGTGCTCTTCTGAAAATTCTTTTGTCAGTAGAGGTCACTCTTAACTCGATACGTTCGTCTTTACTTACCTGTTCTTCCATGATATAATTGTTATTAACAAATGTACGGTAAATAACCGTACAAATATATTTTTTTTAACTTCTACTTTTGTCAATTTATTTTATTCATTGTCAATTATTTATACTTTTTGATTTTTCTCTCGTTTCGGTCATCTTTCACTCCCATTTTTCAAAACGTTAGCGATAGAAATTAATCGAATTTTCTTGATACGGGGAATGCACCACAAAGTTTCAGGCTTATCAAAGGTTTCAGATTTCGAAGCACGAAACTGTCTGCCAGCACTGAACTTGATACGAAGGACAAAGCTTCATTTAACCACTAAACCGCCAATTTCTTCTAGGTGCTTTTAGCGGTTCGTTGTTTTATTTTGCAGCGTTTATCCATTCATTTATAATGGATGTCAATTCAGTTTTTCCACTTTCGATGTCTTGTAAACTTTTAAAAGTTACAAGGGCTCTGTCATTTTCTTTCCAAATTAATATTTTACTTTTATTAGATATTAATTTGTCTTCTGGTTGCGTCTGCTTTTTTGCACCTCTATGAAAGATTAACTGAATTTGTTTTGTTGGTGGTTGAACTCTCATTGTAATTCGGTCTTCATTGTCAAAGCAATAATTTGGCCCGTTCCATTTTATATTTTCAGTCAAATTTTCATTTGCATTTAATATGCAATTTCGCAACTGCTCAATTTCACTTCTCAATGGATGGCTTAATTCGTCCAGGAATGCAGTTACTTCGCTATTCAGTTTATATATCATTTTGATTGAATACAATATGAAGTAATATTTTGAATTTGATGGTTGTCATCAAATTCGTACACGTCACAAGCTGAAACAAATGAAACCCTTTTGTTTTCTCTCATAAACTCTGCGGTCCCATTAACTACCACTTTGTTGCCGTCTGCAATAATATTCAACGTTTTGAAGTCAGTCGTTACTGATTTAAAGTAATTTCCTACTTGTTCGCAATAGTCAATAATTGCTTGTTTACCTACAAATTTATCTTCCTCTACAACAGTCCAAACTGCGTTTTCTGAAATGTATTTATTTGTCTTTTCAAATTCTCCAATGGAGAATGCTTTAGCTATTTCTGTCTTTGTCATCTTTATCAATATTATGTTTTTTACAGTAGTCTTTACAAACCTCTTTTAGCGTTAGATATTATTTCATTTCAATATTTAATATTCCCTCTCCGTCTTTTCCTAAAATTTTCACCAGTATTTCTGCAAAGGCATCTGTTCCGTTATCACAATTTGTAAAAATTAAAAGGGCTTGTTTTGTGTTTGGAATAATAAAGGATATTGTATGAACACCGATATCGTCTCCTCCGTGAACAAGAGCAAAGTCTTTATTTTTGTTTATGCTTTCATCTACCCACCACCCTAAGCCAAAATGTTTATAATCATTAATCCTAACCTGTTCAGCTATCATCTCTTTACTTAATTTGTCAGATAAACCGGCACCATTCAATATATGAACCAAAAACTTAGAATAATCTTCAACTGTTGTAAGTAAATTATCTGCTGCATTGGCCGTTGTATTTTTCTGAGTCACATAAACTTCACCTTTTTCATTATGCCACTTCGCGAACCTGGTTGAATCCATTTTGTCATCCCAAATAAATCTGGTGTCCTTCATTTTTAGAGGATTAAAAATTAATTCACTTGCCAACTGTTCTAATGACTTCTTAAACTTTTTTTCTAAGGCTTTTCGCAAGTATTCATATCCTTCACCAGAATATTGGTACTTTGTTCCAGGCTTAAATTCAAAAGATAACTTTTCGTCTACATTGTTACCACGCCAATTTGGAAAACCAGTTTGATGGCTTAAAATAATTCTTGTAGTTAATAATTTAGCTCGTGGGTCGTTAGCAACATCTGGGTCGGTATAATATTTATAAATAGGTTCGTCTAAATCCCATTTCCCTGCATCTATTAATTTTAAAGCAATAATGGCTGTAATTGGCTTTGTCATTGATGCAACATTCCATATTGTATTTATTGGTGCAGGTTCGTTTGTCTGTAATTCTCCAAACACACTTATCTGTTCAATTTTGCCGTCTGCAATAAAACCGATACCTAATGCTGGAATATGTTTTTGTCTTAACCATCTTTCTGTTTCAGATTTATCAACAAATAAAAGGTTTTCATCAAAAGGTTTTTCAAGATCTTTATGGTCGTAGCTTAGTACTCTTGTTAATTTAAAATCCCCATTTTCTAACATCCAAACGTGGGTAAATTTAGCAATGCTGGTGAGATATTCGGATTTATCATCTTCAACGGCATAAAAATTATGAATACCTGTTTGAATAGCACCGTACATGATACCATTTTTTTCTAATGGAAATACTTCCATTATATTTTCCGATAATACCCTTTTTGGTTTATAGAGCAATTTACAAAGTCCGTTTTGAATTCCTGAAATAAATTGGGCTTTTGAATTTGTAATTCCCGCTTGGTCGTGATAAAATTCAAAGGATTCACTTACAAGATTTTCAAATTGTTTGATGTCGCAAGTGTTGAACCCAATAGTAAAAAGAAGGCTATCCTTTTCTTTAATTAATTTGTATAGTTCAGTCATCTTCTCAACTTGTCCAAATGTTGTTAAACTTGGTATTACCAGAAGGAAGAGAAATATTTGTTTTTTCATTATTGTTTATTGCCAGATATGTATTATTTCCAAGGTCCTTTTGTCGTTACGTTCATAATTTCGTCCCTCTGATTAATTCTATATAATCCACCGGCTCCACCTAACCAAAAATTTCCATTTCTATCTTCCAGTATTCCCATGATTGAAATTGGAACATCATAGTGCTTAAAGGCTACTCCATCGTATTTATATACTCCATTTTTTACGGTACCTATCCATATATTATCAGATTTGTCTCTATAGATTTGGTACACATCACCATCGTTAAATCCTTTTATTTCTGGAAATGAAACAATCTCATTCCCTATTATTTTATTGATTCCACCCTTTCCAAATCGCTTTTTGGGGTCAGGATCATCTCGTTCAGCAACCCTCGTTCCAATCCAAACATTTCCATCGTTGTCAAATTCAATTTGGGTATCATTATTGGAGTGCAGTCCATCTTTTTTCAGAAAATGAGTAAATGAATTTCCATCATATTTACAAACGCCATAACCATCTCTAAGAAACCAGATATTACCCTTGGCATCTTCACTTATACCCATTATCCAATACTTGGTATCTTCATTTATTTTGGTATCTACTTTTGGGTAAGGAACTGAAAAATGATGAAACGATTTCCCATCAAATTTATAGACACCATTCCAAGTACCAACCCAAAAAACGTTCTTACTATCAATAAGTAAATTTGCAATCATATTGCTACTAAAGTCGTCTCCTACTAAAAAATTCGTGAAATTCTTACCATCATATTTGGTTAAACCCTCCCCTGTATTTAACCAAAAGATACCGGTTGAATCCTCTTTTATGGCAGTTACTCTATCAGAAGGTAACCCATCCTTTGTTGTAAAATATTTTAATTTTACACCATCATATCTTGCTATTCCATTTCCATTTGTTCCAAACCATAAATTTCCTTTGGAATCTTCGAATATGCTGGTAACGTATTCTCCAATTTGAGCTTCAATTTCTACGTTATCGGAATCACTTTTTTTATTAAGGTTCACTTTCTTTTCTTGTGAGTTACAAGAAGTTGATAAAATCGATAAAATTATTAGTATAATCAGTTTCATTTTTTTCTGTTTGAATATGATGCACAATTGCCATATAGGCGAAATAAACTTTTGCCTTTATACCCAAATTGGGATGTATTAGCGAAAGATTGTTTCGTTTCATTTCTAACTCAAGGTAAACTATTTAATCTATAAACCATCAAATGGACTTTTAATCTGCTGGATGTATGTCAAATCAGTTCCACTTTCTAATAATTGCAATAACTGTGGATAATCCGGTGATACAGGTGACCGGATTATCCAGTAATGTAATCAAAAGAAACTTTACTAGCATAATCAACAAGATTTCCAGGAATACCTAAATAAACTTTGTTTTTATTCTTATTGAATTTTGAGCTCTCAATGAGGTGCATAAAAATTTGGTCTTTCTTTATCCTCAATACTGATAAGACCTTAAATGAATTTTATATTGTCTTTAATAACAAGCTTGTAAACTTTTCTTTCAGCCAGTTTTAATTGTACTTGCCAGTTAAAGCGCAAATCGGATTTATTGATTTATCTTGTGTCTTTGCTAAAAAGTTGAATAAATTCAGTATCAAGGATATCGCCCGAAACTATATTTTCTCTTTTTTCACTTGATAAAGATGTGAAATGATTATCAAAAACAGATGAATAAAAATACAGATGTTTAGTTTCAGTAATGTCGAAATAGCCTAACGGTTTGCGAGCATGCGCAGTTAGGGATTGGTTCGATCAAACTATCAGCTTACACGAATGTACCAAAGTACCAAATTTTTCAAACTACCGAAACGCCCAAATGGCGCTTGCTACCTGTTGAACGAAACCTCCGGTAGCTACCTATCTAAAAAACAGTTACGTTACCAAAACTAAAAATTTAATCGTTATGATAACAAAAAAAAGAGAACCTTCAAGAGTCATCGACAAAAAATTAAAATCAATTCACTACAACCCTATAAAAACCGGTCACGTTCAACGGGAGTTTGATGGCATGCCCGCTGGGCGCCACGAAACTCTAGCTGTTAGTGGTAGTTTTTTTATTCATTTAATCTGATTTTCAAATCCATTCTTTCGTGCAATATTCTGATAACTTCAATTTCGAATTTATCAATAAATTGATAGAATATTATATGTCTTCATGAATGTAATCCAAATAAATTTTTGTTAATTTCATCATATTCTTTTCCAATTTCAGGATTTTTTCCGATTTCCTTACAAGAAAGTTTCAGCATTGAATAATATTTGTCTGCTTGCGATTCAGACCATTTTTCAAAAGTATATTCCCAAATATTTTTCAAGTCATCAATGGCTTCTTGTCTTAAAATAATTTTAGCCATTTTTTCTTTTTTCGGCTTTTAGTTGTATTAAATTTTCGTCAAAGTTAAAGTTTTCGACTCTTGGGCTTTCTAATCCTTTTTGTATCGCGTTTTTCAAAGCAATAGCTTTACTTTCTTCATTCTCTAAAAGTCGGAGTCCTGCCCGTATAACTTCACTCACATTTTTATAACGCCCTACCGATACTTGGTTACTCACAAACTGGTCAAAATAATTCCCTAATGATATTGATGTATTTTTCATTTCATTTAAATTTTAAATAAAGTTACCAAAAATTGGTAAATGTATAAATTTTTAATTCAAATTTTTGAGATTGATTTTGAAATTTTTGTCTGTCTCTGTAGTCGATCGAAAATTGCCACTAACGGTCCGGCACTTGGCGCATTGGCGGATTTCGGAGCACAAAACTGTCAATACAACACAAAAGTTGATGCGAGGTAGAATGTTCAATTAACCACAACACCCGCCTTGAGCCAATTTCATGTTATAGGCTGGTGCCCCTTTTTCTTCTTGTTATCTTTCGGGCTGCGTGATGAACCCGGATTATTGAAATGTTATTATTGTTGATTTTGTAAAAAATCCTGTAATCACCTTCATTGAGTTCCCTAACGTCTTTTCGAACATATTCAGGAACTTCACGTCCTATTTCTGGGTGAGTGGCAAGTACTGAAACCCTTTCAATAAATTCTTCAATTGTTTTTTGGGCTTAAATGGGAGATTCCTTGGCAATGTAATCGTGAATGCTGTCCAAATCGTCTAAAGCTACCTCAGACCAGGTTATTTCAGCCATTTTTTATTGAAATGAGCTATCACATCTTCGTGAGTCACTGTTTGGCTGTTTTCTATTTGAAGTAAGCCTTTTTCAATTTTTTCCTTTACGATGAGCTGTTCGAATAGAGCATTTAAATTCACTTCTTTAGGGAATTCATTAATCGCTTGCAAGATGGTTTCTTTCTTCATATTTCAAAGTTAAGGATTTTTTTTCACTTGCCAATAACGTTTTGCGTCTTGGCGTAGTGGCGGATTTCTACCACAAATGTTGATACGAAGCACACAGTTCAAATATAGCACAAATGTTCATACGAAGAACGTCACCCGCCATTACGCCAAACCGCTATTATATACGGTTTTTCTTCTTTCACTGTATGTGTCCGTCAGATTTTCACATTCAATTCAAGTCGTCCGCCAAAACCAAGTTCAATGATTTTTTGAAGCGTCGAAATACGAGCTTCTTTTACGTTGTTCTCTATTTTAGAAATATAGGATTTAGTTGTCCCAACCTTTTCTGCAAGTTGTTCTTGTGTCATACCCATTTTTATACGAGTATCGTGAATCAAAGCACCGATTTTAAATGCTTCGTAACCTGCTTCAAGTTCATCACGTTCTTTTGTCCCAAGTTTGCCGTAGTTTTTGTCTTTGAACTCTTCAAGAGTCGTTATGTTTTTATTTTTCACTTTCATATTCTGCTTTTATTTTAAGTGCCATTTCTATTTCCTTTTTAGGTGTCTTTTGAGTTTTCTTTTGAAATCCATTCGCTAAGACAACTAACTGTCCTTGGTCAAAAAAACAGAAAATTCTACATATATCGCTTCCAAGTTGAACTCGGATTTCATAAAGTCCGTTAGTGTTCTCTATTTGTTTTAGATACGTTTCAGGAATTCTTTGCAAATCTTCAACCAAGTCAAAAGTCCAAACAATTTTTGCTTTTACTTTCTTGTTTTGTTTGTCAAAGAAGTCTTGAAAGTAGTTCTTATAAAACGCAATCTTTCTATGCTTCTGATTTTTGTCCACAATTCAAATTTACATAAGTTTCACTAAAGTGGAACATAATCGTTATTTTATTTTTTCGAAATGTTGATTTGTGGGGTTCTAAAAATCGAGTATAATGTTTTGCAGCTATAAGAAGTTGGCGATTTCGAAGAACAAAAACAGTCAACTTGCACAAAAGTTTGATTGGAAAACTGAACTTAATTTAACCACTGAACCGTCAATTTCTTATAGGTGCTGTGTTGAACGAAACCTCCTGTAGCTACCTATCTAAAAAATGTTTTTTTACCAAAATTAAAATTTATTGGTTATGGTAACAAAAAAAGGACCCTCAAGAGTCATCGACAAAAAATTAAAATCAATTCACTACAACCCCATAAAAACCGGTCACGTTCAGCTAGAGTTTCATGGCATGCCCGCTGGGCGCCACGAAACTCTAGCTGTTATGCATAGTTTTTATTGTTTCCAAGTTTATAAATGTCATAGTATCTTTTAACAAGTCCATTGATAAATCTCTTCAAATAATTCTCACTTAAAAATGAGTTTGACCAATTGTCGTAACGCTGACATTGTACACCTAGATAGAAAAAGTATAGGCTAACGCCAAGAATTGGAATAAGTCGTTTCTCTTCTGCACTTATTGGTGTTATAGATTCGTAACCTTTAAGAAAACTGTCAACCTTAGGTTGATAGTCTTTTGCTTCATATTTCTCAATATTGTGAAGTTGTAAAATGTAGTAAGCAATGTCTAAGCAAAGCCAACCGTTTCCGCAGAAATCAAAGTCGAAGATGGTTACTTTGTTGTCGTTTGTGATATTTAGATTATCAAACCAAATGTCGAGATGAACAACTCCTTGTCGAATTTTAGAAGTGTCGGCATTTTTAAACTCTTTAAATAAATAGGATTGAGCCGACTTCATAAAGTTCATTTCTGCGGTGTCATTGGTCAAAAAGGATGATAACTTTTTTTATGAGTCAATAAGAATTACTTCGGGTGAATATTCTACGCGATTTACTTTCTGATCATGTGTTATTCTATGAATTCTGGCTATCAGTTGCCCAATTTGGAAATGAGTTTCTTCTGAAATTAAATGTTGTTTTTCACCAGATGCAAACGTAAAAAGCACAGCAAATCTTTCTCCTTCTGGGGCACTTAGTATTTGTATGTAGTTGTTTTCTTTATCTGATAGTGGATAGGAAATGGAAATGGCATTTTCCTTTAGTTGATTCAGCATTTTTATTTCTTCATCAATATCCGTTTTTGAACGCCAATTTAAACTATACACTCTAAATACAAATTTGTCCGAGTTGTCGGTTACCAAATACGTGTCATTTATACCAGCTTTTATCAATTTGCATTTAGTGTCTTGGCTAAAAGAATATTTCTCCTGTAAAAACAGTCCGATATGTGTCGCTGAAAGATTAGAATTTGTTACTGGAAAATGTGTCATTCGTCTGTTTTGTTTTCTGTCGTAAAATTCTGACTAACGTTTTGTAACCACTAGTTATTTATATTTATTTTCAAAAAAATCCCCGGCATGCCTTAAAATAGGCCCGTCTATTATCTGCACAATATTTAATTCAATTTCCAATCCTGTAAATAAGATATACTCTAATTTTACAAACCCATATTCTTGAGAAAAATAGTATTTGAGTCTGGATTGTCCTATTTTAGATGTTGCAATGGCATTAATAACCATGCAATCTAATTCCCCAATTTCAGTATGAATTATTTCTTTTCCACTAATTTCATATTCGTAGTTTAAAAGCAATCTACCGTCCCACAACCCCCATTTCTTATCAGCCCAGTGATTTCCAATACTCATACTATCAGTCCATATATAACCAATAGGTTTATTGAGTTTGGCATATGGGAAAGGGCAAGTTTCCAGTGATTTAAAAAAGCCATCTCTAGGTGGATGAACCCATATGTTTTCTGCGTTTTCGACAATTCCAGTAGCGGATACTATTTTGGGGTTGGGTTCGTAGCTATAGTAGACTTCAGTTTGATTTTTATTCGTTCTTTTGAATACTCTTGGTTTTATTACAGTCAAATGAATTTCAGAAATTTTGAGTGAATCAATGCTATTTGAAAGTTTGAAATCGTCGTGGTTATTTTCTTTTAAAAACATGGTTGAATCGTTTTCAGTAATCTTAATGTTAAAAACGAATTCTTTTCCTAAACTGTAGATGCTGTTTTTTTTGTCGATTTTGCTTTTTTCAATATGCAAACCATCATACTGCTGTCCAAAAGTTAAATTTGAAACTAACAATACTATAATTAGGAATTTGTTTTTCATAATTGGTGCTAACTATCATATATGCTAAACAAACTTTCGCGCATACACCTAGTTTTGGTTGTATTAGTGAAGGTTTATTTCGTTTTCGTATTTCAATATAATACTATTTTTCTATAAACCTTCAAATGGACTTTTAATCTGTTGGATGCTCCTGGTACTAACATGAGTATATTTATCAGTAGTTTTGCTGCTACTGTGGGCGGGTCTGTTCGGCAAAGGACATTTTTCATGTTTCCCTAACAAATGCAAAAGGGGAACCTGGCCTAGGCCAAATTCCCCTTTCGTAATCGTTTATGTTATAACTAAACGCCTACTTCGCTTAGCTCCTTGTTATATGCACCTTCTTCAAGGCTTTGCTTTATTTTCTTGAATGCCTCAATAGTTAAATCCACTTCCTCGAAAGTATGATCTGCTGTGGGGATTAATCGCAAAAGGATCATGCCTTTAGGTATCATTGGATACATTACTACTGAACAAAAGATATTGAAATTTTCTCTGATATCATGTACCAGATAAGCGGTTTCTGCTACAGAACATTTTAAGAAAACAGGAGTAACACAAGAATTTGTAACCCCTAAATCGAGGCCAGCTTCCCTAAGTCCACCTTGTAATCTATTTACTACGGCCCATAGTTTGTTTTTCAATTCAGGCCCGCGTTTAATAATCTCAAGTCTTTTTAAAGCAC
>Ga0247843_1003393_pt1 | contig 26327 bp, 20 predicted proteins | sample LaCruzMarch2017__FD_192420 | JGI IMG/M metagenome (GOLD analysis project Ga0247843, IMG submission 192420) | Freshwater microbial communities from meromictic Lake La Cruz, Castile-La Mancha, Spain - LaCruzMarch2017_8m | ecosystem: Environmental > Aquatic > Freshwater > Lake | place: Spain... | reverse complement strand
GGGCCACACAATTGCTCCAAAGAGTGGGGCTGGGGGACCGCGAAAAACACCTGCCAGGCCGTCTTTCCGGCGGGGAGCGCCAGCGGGTGGCGGTGGTGCGGGCCTTGATCAACCAACCTCGCCTGATTTTGGCCGATGAGCCCACCGGGGCCCTCGATCGGATTTCAGCGGCGGAGGTCGGCCGCTTGCTGATCGAGCTCAACCGCGAGCACGGCATCACCCTCATCGTGGCCACCCATTCTGAAGAACTCGCCGCCCGGATGGATCGGGTGCTTTCCATGGAGAACGGCACTCTGGTTTAAGCCGGAACGATTCAATTGGATCGGTCGTGCTGGCTGCGCCTTCTTCCGCAAGAGCTTCGTTGTTCGCTCGTTACGGGCCTTCAATCGGCCCGCGCCTCGCTCTCGCCTTGTCTTGCGAAAGAATCCGCCACGCCATCCCTTTCCTCCCAACGGAATCGTTCCGTCTGAGCCGGAACGATTCAATTGGATCGGTCGTGCTGGCTGCGTCTTCTTCCGCAAGAGCTTCGTTGTTCGCTCGTTACGGGCCTACAATCGGCCCGCGCCTCGCTCTCGCCTCGTCTTGCGAAAGAGTCCGCCACGCCATCCCTTTCCTCCCAACTAAATCCTTCCGGCCGAGTACGGCCTGGAGATGGGCCCGACTTCGTGGAGAGGCCCCACCGGGCGGGAAGGAATCGGTTTCGCCAAGCGACGGCCGATCCCTCATGGTCGACCCATGATTGAGCGACGGGATTGGAAACCCGAGGAAGTTCTCCGCCTGACACTCCGGGTGCTCATCGGCTTCGTCCTCTCCGGACTGCTTCAGTCGCTGGTGATGACCCAAAATGCGGCCGGCACGCACTCGGCGGACTCCTGGAAGGCCTTGGTGCTCGGGCAGGTTTGTTTCCACGGGACGGTGGTGGCCGCCATGGTGAGTTTTTTGAGGAACCAGAGACGGAGTTGGGATCAAGGGTTCGGGTTGTCGGCGGGTGGCAGTGTCCGTGCGGTGGGGATGGGGGTTTTGGGTGGCATGGCCTTTCTGCCGGCAGCTTATGGATTGCAGTGGGGCATCGGCACATGGCTCAAGACCTTGGGGGTGGAGTTGCCGGTGCAGACGGCTGTCGGCATCCTGACCGAAGCGGATATTTGGGGACGGTCTGCGATTTTCCTATCGGCTGCGTTCGGAGCCCCTTGGGTTGAGGAGTTGCTGTTCCGGGGGGTGGCTTACCCGTTTCTCCGGGATCTGGGCTGGCCTCGATTGGCCCTGTGGGGGACCGCCATCGCGTTTGGGTTGATCCATGCCAATCTCAGCGTCCTCGTTCCGTTGACTGCGTTTGGGTGTCTCTTGAGCCTGTTGTACCAGCATTCCGGGAATCTTCTGACACCCATCGCCGCGCACGTAACGTTCAACACGGCTCCCTTCGTCTTGCTGGCTTTGGATATCCGATTGGATCGCTAAAACGTCACCCTGTCTTCGGGACTTCCGGCTCGACCGACACCGCATCGGCCGACACCGTGTTTCCCATGACGGGTTTGTCGCTCACGGAATTGAAGCAGGAACTGATCGAGACCGGCCGTGATTTCCATCGCCGCGGCTGGTCTTTAGGAACCAGCAGCAACTACAGCGTGGTGACTTCGCGGGATCCCCTCCAATTGCTCATCACCGGCAGCGGTTTCGACAAAGGCCGCCTGAAACCGGAGCAATTCGTCGTGGTGGATGGGCACGGGCAGCGTCTGGATCCAGCGCATCCCAAGCCCTCCGCCGAGACGCTATTGCACACGGTTTTGGCTCGGAAGGTGGGAGCCGGAGCGGTGCTTCACACCCATTCGATTTGGGGCACCCTCTTGTCGGAAGCCCTCCAGCCAGCGGGTCGGCTTCAAATCGCCGGTTACGAGATGCTCAAGGGCCTTTCTGGAGTTTCCACTCATGACACCCGTGTTTCCATCGCCGTGGTTCCCAACACGCAGGACATTGCTGCTTTGGCGGTTTCGCTCGAGGCGCGTATCGCGGAAGGAGATCCTGATCTCCGGCACGGTTTCCTGATGGCGGCGCATGGCCTCTACACGTGGGGGGCTGATCTGGCCGAGGCGCGGCGACACATCGAGGTGTTGGAGTTCCTGATGGAGGTGGTTGGAACTCGGCGGGGTTGGGGCATTTGAGGGATGGCAGGTATTGTTCTCGAGCGTTGCCCTCTCAGGGTTTTCGGGAGGTCCCGCCAGTTGGTCGGTTGAAACCGGATTGTTGCTGTTGCCCGCTTGTCGCCCCGCAGTAGCTTTGGGCATGGCGTTGCTGCGAATTCCCGATGAAGGACGGGTGCTTTCCGATCCGGAGGCCATCCGGTCCCACCTTTCTCCCCATGGCATTTGGTATGAACAATGGCCGGTGGCGGGTCGGGTGGATCGACAGGCCACCGCCGAGCAAATCCTGACCGCCTATGCCCCGGAGGTGGATCAGTTGAAGGCCCGGGGTGGCTACATCACGGCCGACGTCATCGATGTCACCGCCGATGTGCCCGGCCTGCAGGCCATGCTCGACAAGTTCAACAAGGAGCACACGCATGCCGAGGACGAGGTTCGCTTCATTGTTCGCGGCAGCGGGGTGTTCCATATCCATCCGAATCAGGGCCCCATTTTTGCCATCGAGGTGATGGCGGGCGATTTGATCAATGTGCCCGCTGGCACGCTCCATTGGTTTGATTTGTGCGCCGATCGAGATATCCGCGCGATTCGACTGTTCCGGGAGAAGGCCGGTTGGACGCCCGTTTACAGCGGTAGCGATGTTGCGGTCGGTTACCAACCGCTTTGCTTTGGTCCGAGCTACCTGCCAGCCGGAACTCCGCGTGCGGCCACACTTCCGGAACTCTCGGCATGATCGAGTTTCGCGGCCGGTTGGTCTTGTTGGATATCGAGGGGACGGTTTCGCCGTTGGCCTTCGTCCACGACGTTTTGTTTCCGTATGCGCGACGCGAGGTCGGGGATTTCCTGATGCGTCAACAGGCCTCACCTGAGGTGCTGCGTGCGCTGGAGCAAATCGCGCGTGATTCAGGGCTGGATCCCGATAGTGAAGGCGCTCCTGCGAACCTCGCCTCGGATTCCGACCGAGCGGCTTGGGTGTCGCGCATTCACGCACTCATGGATGCCGACGCCAAGCAGACCGGGCTCAAGTGGCTGCAGGGATTGATCTGGGATGAAGGGTATCAATCGGGTGAGTTGAAGAGCGTGCTCTTCAGCGATGCCGTGGAATCCATCCGGTCCTGGCATCAGTCCGGCTTGCGGCTGCGCATCTACTCTTCAGGCAGCATCGCCGCACAGAGACTGTTCTTCGCCTACAGCGATAGCGGCGATTGGACGGGTTGCCTGGAGGGGTACCACGACACTACCACCGGACCGAAACGCGCGGTGACCAGCTATCAAGCCATTGCCGAGGCAGCAGGTCTGCCGGCCTCCGAGATCTTGTTCCTCAGCGATATCACCGAGGAATTGGACGCGGCACTCGAGGCGGGATGCCAGACGGCCTGGGTCGTGCGCCCGGGCAACAAACCCGGACAGACCGACCGACATCCCACCCTTCGGAGTTTTGCGGAGATTCAGCTCAGCTGAGCTTCCAGTTCCCGCGCATCGGCTGATTGAGGTAGGCGTTGGCCGCCTTGTCGCCGATGAAGGTCTCCTTCTTGGAGTCGTACCGCAGCACGCGGCCGGTTTGCAGGGCGATCTTGGCGAGATTCACCAAGGTGCAAGAGCGGTGACCGTTGACTTCGTTCAAGGCGAACTTGGAGCGGGTCTTCACTGCTTGGACGAAGTCGGTGACCATGGGCTCCGGATCCTTCAGGCCCTTAAGGATCTGCTCGAAATTCGGGATGTCGGACTTCATGCCTTTGAAAATCTTGCCCTTGGAACCGGAGATGAAGGCGGCCTGCTTGTCCTTGTTGTCACCGTCCAAGATGATCTCGGTGCCGTCTTTGTACTTCATCCGGATGGTGCGGAAGGTGCCGACGGCATCGGTATCTTGCACCGGGGCGTCGGACTCGATTTCCACCGGGCTCTCGTTGTCCTTGCCGAGGATGTACTGCACGGGGTCGAGGTAGTGCTGACCCATGTCGCCCAAGCCGCCTCCATCGTAGTCCCAGTATCCACGGAAGGTTCCGTGGACGCGGTGCGGGTGGTAAGGCTTGTACGGTGCGGGCCCGAGCCAGAAGTCGTAATCGAGTTCACTCGGGACGGCCTGCGGTGTCAGGTCGGTGCGGCCGATCCAATAGAACTTCCAATCGAAGCCGGTCGAGGCGTTGAGGGTGACCTTGAGCGGTCCGTCGCCCAGCATCCCGTGGATCACGGCCTTGCGGATGTCCTTCACCGGGACGCCCATGCCGTAAAAGTTGTCTTGGAAGCGGAACCAGGTGTTGAGGCGGAAGATGCGCTTGTGCTTCTTCACGGCGGCGACGACCGCCCGGCCTTCGGCGATGGTCCGGGTCATGGGCTTCTCGCACCAGATGTCCTTGCCCGCCTTGGCTGCGGCAATGGAGATGATGGCATGCCAGTGGGGCGGGGTGGGCACGTGGACGATGTCGATGTCCTTGCGGGCGAGCACCTCGCGGAAGTCCTTGTAGCCCTTGCAGTCGGGGCCGCCGGCCTTCACCGCCTGGGCGAGGTGGTTGGAATCCACGTCGCACACCGCCAGCAGCTTGCAGGTGGTGTTGATGGAATTGACGTGCCCCATGCCCATGCCGCCGGTGCCGATCACGGCGCGGGTGAGGATTTCACTCGGGGGCGTGTGACCGGGGCCGCCGAGAACGTATCTCGGAACAATGGCCACGGTGGCCATCGCGGCGATGGAGTTGCGCAGGAAGCTCCGGCGTGTCAGCGGGTTGTGGGTGTTCATGATCGAGTCTGCGATGCGGGATGTGGAGTCGACGAATTGAAAACGCAATGGGTCGATCGGGTCACGCCAGGATTTCCCGGATCACTTCGCCTTTGACGTCGGTGAGCCGGATGTCGCGCCCGCCGAAGCGATAGGTCAGTCGTTCGTGTTGGATTCCCAACTGGTGGAGGACCGTGGCGTGCAAGTCGTGCATTTCAAGGCGGTCCACCACCGACTTGTAACCCCACTCGTCGGTTTGTCCGTAGGCCATGCCACCTCGGATGCCTCCGCCGGCCAGCCACACGGAGAATCCGTACTCATTGTGGTCGCGACCGTCGTTGCCTTGAGCGAAGGGCGTGCGGCCGAATTCGCCGGCCCAGACGATCAAGGTTTCATCGAGAAGTCCGCGTTGCTTCAGGTCGATGAGCAATCCGGCGATGGGTTGGTCGACGGCGCGGGCGTTGTCGCCGTGGTTCTTCACCAGGCCGCCATGGGCGTCCCAGCGGCTGTAGCCATCGACCATCGGGATGGTGAGTTCGACGAAGCGCACCCCGCGCTCGACCATGCGGCGCGCCAGGATGCATTCGCGGGCGTAGGTGCGGGTGTGTTCGTACGGAGCGTCGAGGCCGTATAGCGCCCGCGTGGCGGCGGTCTCGTTGGAGATGTCCATCAACTCGGGGATGGTCACCTGCATCCGGGCGGCCAGCTCGTAGTTGCGGATGGCCGATTCCAGCGAGTCGACCGCACCGGCTTGTTCCAGTCCCTGTTCATTGAGCCGGCGAACGAGGCGCTGCTTGGTTTGTTGCAGCTGGGCCTGTTTTTCCGAGGGAACCACGTTGGCCAAGGGAGTCCCTTGAGCATGGATCAGGGAACCCTGATGGGTGGCTGGCAGGAAGCCGCTGCCGAAATTGTCCAGCCCTCCCGACGGAATCTGACCGCCGTTGAGCACCACATAGCCCGGCAGGTTGTCATTGAGCGAACCCAACCCGTAGTTCACCCAGGCTCCCATGCTCGGGCGTCCCTGCAGGCCGATGCCGCTATGGAGGAAGTAGTTGGCGCTGGTGTGCTCCGGGAACGTGGAGGTCATGGAACGCAGCACGCAGAGGTCGTCGGCCTGGCGGGCGATGTGCGGGAAGAGGTCGCTGATCCAAAGGCCGCTCTGCCCGTGTTGACGGAAGTTCCACGGTGACTTGAGCATCTTGCCGATGCTGTCGAACTGGGTCTTTTCGATCCGCCCCATCACCCGGTGCGCCTCTTGGCCGTGGTACTTTTCCAGCAGGGGTTTGTGATCGAAACTGTCCACCTGGGACACGGCTCCTTCCATGAACAGGAAGATCACGCTGCGGGCCTTGGCCGGAACATGGGGGCTGGGCAAGACACCGATCGCAGGGCTGGCCGCTGCAGTGAGCGAGCCCGGCCGATCGGCTCGTGCCATCAAGGCTCCCAAGGCGAGTGTGCCGAATCCGTTGGAGGCGCGGCGCAGGAGTTCCCGTCGACTCATGCGGACCCCGGGAGTCCCTGTCGATGACTGCGGATGGATCATGTTCAGGGGATGTAAATGAACTCGTTGCCGTTGAGCAGCGCGTGGCAGAGATCGGTCCAGATTTCTGGTCCTGACGGATTGGCTGCATGGAGGGCCTTCAATTCAGCGAGCGTGGCCACACACGACTCCGCTTCGGACGGCGTTGGAGGACGGTTGTAGGCCTGGCGGAACAAGGCCCGGACCCGCGTCGGTGCGTCCGCCTCCGGCCATTCACTGAGGAGTCGTCGGGCCCAGGCCTCGGCCTGTTGGTGGAAGAACGGATCATTCATGACGGCCAGGGACTGCGCCGGCACATTCGTCACGTTGCGCCGACCGACCGTGCTGAACGGAGTCGGGAAGTCGAAGGCCTGAAGGGTCGTCGGCAGGAAGTTGCGTCGAAGCGCGGTGTACAGGCTCCGGCGGCCGTTTCCGTCGAGAGGGCCACTTAGGTCGGGACGACCGCGGCCAATGACGAACTCGGTGAGATGCACCGGCACGGGCGGGCCTCCCAGTGCGGGATCGAAACGTCCAGAGACCACTAGCAGGGCATCATGGATCGCCTCGGCCTCCAGGCGACGAACGGGCATCCGGTGCCACCATTGATTGGCCGGATCAAGTTCCTGAACCCGGGCATCGGCATCCCGACTGCCCATGGCGTAGGTCTGGGTGAGGAGCAGACGGCGGATGAGCTGCTTGGTGGACCAACGGTCCACATGGACAAACTGCCAGGCCAGGTGATCGAGCAATTCCGGATGGGTGGGGCGTTCTCCGAGCGCACCGAAGTTGTCGACGGTACTCACGAGGCCGCGTCCGAAGAGGTGGTGCCAGACGCGATTGACCCAGACGCGCGCCACCAGCGGGTTGGACGGGTTGGCCAACTGGCGCGCCAGTTCAAGGCGGCCGCTGGAATCAGTGGGTTGGATGGGCTTGGACCCACTGAAGACCGCCGGAAGACTCCGCGGCGCAAGAATGCCGGGTTTGAAGGGTTTGCCGCGCACGAGCACGTGCTCGTCGATGCCTGTTCCGTCCATCCAAGCGACCGCTGTCCGTGATTGCCACACAACCTGTTGGGCCAACGCGTCCTGGCCTCGGATGAATCGTCGAGCGAGCTTGCGGTACTCAGCATCAGTGGCCAGACCGGAAAGCTGCGGGTGCCGGATCCACCAGTCGGCCCATCGGAGTATCGCCGCAGTCGGAGTGTTCGTGCTCCGTCCCTCCAGCCAATCGCAGGCCTCCAGAGCGCGCTGTTGAAGGGCTTCGGCCAGATCCCGAACCGGGGTGTCCCGACGGGCTGCCGTAAACAAGGAAACCGGTTTCCAGATGGGCACCGTCTCGGATTCCACCACCTTCAGGATCTCCAAATCCCGGTCGCCATCGGGTCCAAACTCGATGTGGGTTCGATGGCCTGCGTAGGCTTCGAGTCCGTGGGATACCCAGCGGGGTTCCAGCGAATCTCCCGTGTCGAAGGTTTGGTTCAATGCCCCGTGGAGCGGTCCCTCGACCATCAAGTGTGAATCGACAGCCGCGAAGACCTTGGCCCGCCCGCGGATGAGGTAATGGAGTTTGCCGGATTTGAGCGTGACGGTCGGGGTGCGGAGCATTCGGCCTGCGCGGGCGGCGGACCCGATGCGGCCTGAGTCATTTTCGTTTCCCGGAGTATTGGCCAGGCGGTTCCAGAAGGCATCGCGACGAGCGGCACCGTGATCGATGATTCGTGCAATGGGTTCCGCCTCGCTGAGTCCGGCCACCACGGTTCCGGAAGCGAGCGGACCCGCTCCGAAGGCCTCGCCGTCGGCCTTCCAAGGCTGAACAGCAGGCCGCGTATAATTCGCGATGACTCGCATCCCCAGCGGCTCGGTGGCATCGGGTTCAATGCGGTTAGTCCGGGCTTCCGGTTGAACCAGCGGGTGCAGGAGGTGTTGGCTGTTGGTGGCTGCCAGCCCCAGTTCGCGAACCCAGGCTTGCACCAAGGGGGAGACCGCGGGACCAGAGTTTGCCAAGGCGGCCACGACGGTCTCCGCCAAGCGGCCAGCAGCGGGTCGCATCGCTGCGCCGGCCCGGCGGACCAGCGAGGGCAATTGGCTTTCGCGGAGGTTCATCAGTTGTCGGCCCATCCGCTGGTTGTTCTCCATGGCTTCGAAGCGGACTTGCCGGTAGCTCGAACTCAGGACGAATCCGGACAGCGCGTAATAATCCTGGCTGCGGATGGGGTCGAACTTGTGGTCGTGGCAGCGGGCGCAGGCGACTGTCAGGCCGAGGAACGACTTGGTGAAGACATCGATCTTGTTATCGATCCGGTCGCATTCGTCCTGGCGGATATCCACCGGTGAATGCACTTCCTCGCCGAGGAATGCCCAACCGGTGCCCAAGACCGATTCGTTGTGTTCGGTGCCCGGACGAAGGCGGGGCGGGGAGAGCAAGTCGCCAGCGAGGTGCTCTTGCAGGAACCGGTCGTAGGGCACGTCTTCATTGAAGGCCCGCACGAGGTAGTCGCGGTACTGCCAGGCGTTGGCGATGGCGTAATCGGACTCGTGGCCGCGGGATTCCGCGTAGCGCATCAAGTCCATCCAGTGCCGGGCCCACCGTTCACCGAAATGCGGCGAAGCCAGCAGTCGATCCACGGCCTGCTCGCGGGTTTCAGAGCCCGCCACGGAATTCTGCTTCAACGAATCCTCGGGGCGGGGCGGGAGCCCGGTCACGGCGAAGCTGGCCCGACGCAACCAGATGGCGTCGCTGACAGGTTCCGCTGGCCGAAGCCATCGCTCTTCGAGGGGTTTGAGAATGAAGTGATCGACCGGGTCCTTGGCCCACTGAGTCCGGCGGATCGCGGGGATTTCCTGACGTTGCGACGGTGCCCAAAGCCAGGCCTGTGCTTTGCGGCGGCTTTCCAAATCGAAGCGTTCCTTGGCGGGTGATTCCGATGCCTCGCCGGCAGGCCATGGGGCGCCGGCTGCCACCCAGCGTTCGAGATCTTGCCGGGCTTGTCGGGAGAGTTGTGGGCGTTTGGGGGGCATCGCCGATTCGGCATCGGCGTGGTTCACGGCCCGGATCAGCAGGCTGGCCTCCGGCTTTCCGGGAACAATGGCCGGACCGCTGTCTCCGCCGGCGATGAGGCCCGCGCGCGAGTCCATGCGAAGACCGCCCTGGAGTTTCTTGGCCGAGGCGCTGTGGCACTCATGGCAATGCTCCACCAGCACCGGCCGGATCCGCTGCTCGAAGAATTCAAGACCGACCGTAGGATCGGCGGCGGGGTTTTCGCCGAGGGTTGTCCATCCAATGCAGATGAACAGGGCGAGGCTCGTGAGCGGTTTCATCGCGTGAGTGATCCCAAAGGTTAGGGACGCAGGGGTGTGGTGGGGAGGTCTTTCTCGTGGGAGTCATGAGCTCGTGTCGCTGTGATTTTTGCCTTGGGCGCAAAGGCTCGAGGTTGGAGTGTCTCACCCATCGCCCATGAATGCCTCTTCACGCACACTCCATCGCTCCTGTACTGCATGGATCTTGGTCCTCGTAGCCGCTTCCACCGGATTGGCTGAAGACAAGGCGGCCTCGCCGATTCGCCACTCCTACCTGGTGATGGGCGGCAAGACGGCCATCATCGGCGAGGACGGTGTGGCCCGTTGGGAATATCGCGGCGGAACCCGGGACGGCTTCGTGCTCCCCAATGGCAATGCCGTGTTGGCCTGGTCGGATCGGGTCGAAGAAGTCACCCCGGCCAAGCAGGTGGTCTTCTCGTACACCCGCAATCCGGAGAATGCCGAGATCGGTACCGTGCAACGGTTGTACAACGGCAACACACTGGTCACCGAGCTGGGCAAGCGCCCGCGGTTGCTGGAGGTGGATGCTCGGGGAGCAATCGTCCATTCGACGCCCCTCCAGCCCGAGACCGACAACGCCCACATGCAGACCCGCATGGCCCGGCAGTTGAAGAGCGGCAATTACCTGGTGCCTCACCTGCTAGCCTTCGCCGTCAAGGAGTACACGCCGGACGGAAAGGTCGTCGCCACGCTGCGGACTGACCTGGCCGAGCTCGGGGGCCGTCCGGCCGAAAACTGGCCCTTCACCGCCATCCGGTTGGACAGTGGCAACACGCTGGTGTCGCTGACGCACGGCAACAAGGTGGTCGAATTTACCCCGTTGGGTGCGATCGCTTGGAAGGTCACCAATGACGATGTCGGTGGACTGTTCAAAGACCCCTGCGGATCTCAGCGCCTGGCCAACGGAAACACGGTGGTCGGCAGCCATGCGGCCAACCAAGGTATTTCCATGGTGGAGGTCAACCACGACCGCAAGATCGTTTGGACCAGCGATCATCCGTTGGCGGCCGGGGTGCATCACTTCCAGATCTTGACGACCAACGGGCGTCAGGAACCGGGTGTGCCCATGAAGTGAGTCACGGTGCTCAGACGCTCATAGCGGGCTTCAATTTGGCCCGCACGTCTCTGTTTTTGCTCCGTCTTGCGTACGAATCAACCGTGCTAGCAATTCCCGCCTGATGGAATGGTTTGGGTTCAGACAGGCTCTCAGCGAGGGCCGGAACTTCGAGTGATTCGAACCTCCGGGCGATAGTCGATCCGAACCAGCAGGTCGCCTCGACCTCCGCGCGTCTTGGGCAAGCCTTCGCCGGGAACCCGGACTTCCTCGCCCCGCCCAATTCCGGGCGGAATGGTGACTCTCAGGGAACCGTTGAGGCCGCGGACGTTTTCGGATCCGCCCTTGGCTGCCCGATCTGCGCTGATCCGCAGGTCGCATCGGAGGTCGGAGCCTCGAACTTTGAATCGGGGGTCCGGACGGGGCTTAACCCGGACCATCACCACGCCTCCGCGAAAATAGCCTTCACGGGCAATGCGAAACCGGGCGCCGGGTGCCGTTGCGGGCGGAATGTCCAGAGAGTAGGTCTCAGCCCCATCCGGATTGGCGGGATCTTGGACCCGGACATCCAATCGGGTGCCGCGTAGAAAATCGTCGAGCCGCAAGTGGACGTCCTGGGCCAGATTTTTTTGGATCCGGGCGGGGCGGACCGGCTGTCTGGGTGTTTCGATCTTGTTCAGCTCCTGATCGTAGGCTTTCCGTCGATCGGGATCACCGAGGACCTCATGTGCTGCGTTGAGCGCCTGGGTCTGTTCAATGGAATCCACCGAAGCGCCGTTGAGGTCCGGGTGGTGCCGTTTGGCCAGCAGCCGGTAGGCAATCCGGATCTGCTCGTCCGTGCAGCGGCGGTGGAGGCCCAGCGTCGCGTAGTGGTTTGGAAGGGGCGTCTGCAAGGGTCGGTGTCGTGGTAGGAGGCCCGTCCGTCGGCGAGCGTGCGGACGGGGCCCAACGGACGAAACCTTACTTCTTCTTGGCCGTATTCGCCGCCTTGGCGGCAACTTGGGCTTTTTTCTTCTGGTCAGCGGTGCTGGCCTTGGCCTGTTTCTGGCCGGTCTTCTTCTGGTTGTCCTTCGGGGAGCGGTCGCCCATGTGATTGATGGATTAGGAGTTTGGCTGCATCCGCGGGATGGAAGTTTCCCCGCTGGTTTCCGCAGTCTGCGCTCTCCAGCGCTCGGTGTCACGCTGCACTCTGCTCAGGCGCTGAACTCTGACCCAGAGGTCGGGCCAGAGTTTTTCAGACAGAACTGCATTCCGATTTCTGGACGTCATGAGTGACTTTCATTGGGCTTCTCCGGAATTCGGTCGCCAGAGCATCTTTGGGACGATGCAATCACCTGCCTGCGGAGTGTGACGGAACTAAACAGCCCAGTATTCCTGGATAGGGATATTGCGCCATCATCCAACGCGCCTCCCCAAATCACATCATGGCCAACATTCATCTCATCGGCGGCGAAAAGGGCGGGGTCGGCAAGTCCGTGGTCGCACGGGTTCTCGCCCAGTACTTCATCGACCGAAACCTCCCATTCATTGGTTTCGATACCGATCGCTCCCACGGATCCCTCCTGCGCTTCTACACACCGTTCGCCTCTCCCGTCGTGGTGGATCGTTACGAGAGCCTCGACCTGATCATCGAGGCCGCCATCGCGAACCCTGAGAAGCGCATCCTGGTGGATCTGGCTGCCCAGACTCACGACGCTTTGGTGCGCTGGATGGACGAGTCGGGCGTTCTGGAAATGGCCGGCGAAGGGGGCTACACGATGACCTACTGGCACGTCATGGATTCGGGCAAAGACTCGGTGGACTTGTTGCGCAAGCGTCTGGACAGCTTCGGACCTCGGTTGCGACACGTCCTGGTGCTCAACCAGCTGCGCGGCGAGAATTTTGAGTTGCTGGAACACTCCGGACTTCGGGATCCGGCCCTGGCCCTGGGCGCAAAGATCATTCCGCTCAAGCGGTTGCACGAAACCGTCATCAACAAGATCGACGCCGGGAACACCAACTTCTGGTCGGCACGCAACCGCTCCGAAAACGACCCGAATGGTCTGGGTATTTTGGAGCGCCAGCGCGTGAAAATGTGGCTCAATCACGCCTACGAGCAGATCGACTCTGTGGGAGTTTGAGTCTCGGGATAAGCCGCAGTTTCGTCTTCGTTTCGACCGTCGCACGGAACGGCGGCAGCGTTGGATCCGGCCTAGTTCTGTGCTGTCTGCCGTACTGGAGTCAGGGGTACTGGGTAGAAGATGGCCTGAAGTCTTCCCGAGACGGGATCGAAGACGCGGATGATGCCTTCGAAACCGGCGGTGTAGAGGCGCTTGCCATCGGGTGAGAATTTCAGAGCAAACACTGAACCCGCATGGCCGGACAGGGTCGCCTTTTTCTTTCCGGAGGCCGTTTCATAGACCCGCACTTCGGTGCCGGTGTTGCCGGCGGCCAGGAGAGATCCATCTGCGCTGAAGGCCACCGATTGCACCGGCCCGGGTTGGCGTTCGAACTCGCGCACCAGGTTCACGTCGTTGTTTCCGGAGGTCCGGTCTTGGTTCTCCTTGGCCTTGTACATGCGCAGGCCGCCCTCGGCCCCGCCGTAGGCCGCCCAATCTTCGCTAGGATGCCGCACCATGCAGTCGATGGGTTCGAGGAGTTTGTTCACGTCGTCGATGAACTGGCCGTTCGTGGCGTCGATGAGCTTCATGGCCCGGTCCCGACTGGCACTCAAGAGTCGGGTGCCGCCAGCGACCCAAGTGGTCCGGAATACCCAGTCACCGTGGTTGTCGAACTTCACGAGTTCTTGGCCGTCGGAGATGCGCGTCACCCGTACGCTCTTGTCGGCGCCGCCGGTAGCCACGCGGGTGCCGTCGGGGGACCAGGAAATGCCGAAGAGCGAGTCCGTAGTCCTGCGCAAACCCTGAGTTTGACGGCCATCGGTAACATTCCAAACCTGAATCTCACCGAATCGGGCCGGGGCCCCGCCGCTCACAGCCAACGATCGTCCGTCCGGCGAGAACGCCACCGACTCGATGCGCGGCGATTCTCCGAGAAGGCGAGAGGTCAACTCCAAGGACCCCGTATCGATGAGGAGCACCTCATGGTAACCGGCCACTGCCAATCGCGAGCCGTCCGGGGACACATCCATGGCACTGATGACCGGCGGCAGTGCGTAGGTGGGTGGTTCCTTCAGGCGGGTGGAATAGGCGTCAGCCGGGGTGTCATCCTTGGCTCCTTCTTGGATCCAGCGGGTGATGAGGGCCACCTCCTGAGGAGACAGTGCGTCCCCCTCTTTGGGCATGTCCGGTTCCTTGCCAGAGATGGAGGTGATGAGTAGCGATTTGACCGGATCTCCCGCAGCCAGATTGGGTCCATGTTTACCGGGCTTCATGAGGCCGGCAAAGGTGGAGGTGTCCACCTCGCCCTTGAGCTTGTTGGGATTGTGGCAACCGTTGCAGGAACGCTTGAAGACGGGGGTCACATCGCGCCACCAGGAAACGGGTGTCTCTGCCGCGATCGGATGGATCCAAGCCACCAAGCCCAAAGCCAAAGAACGAGTGAGGATCGCGCGGTTGAGAACGGAATGCAGGGAGGATTTCATGGCTTGGGCTTTTCGGCGGCGGGTTTGGCGGCCGGTTTGTTGGTCGCTGCGGCGGGTTCGGATTCGGGCGCGGTGAGAGTAAGATGGATGGGTTGGGTTTTTTGGCGCCAGACGCGGTCCTGATGGGTGGCGCTGGCTACGACGCGGAACGTGTGTTCCTTGCCGGTCTCCGCCTGCTGCGAAACCTTCAATTGAATGGTTGCCTCGGTTTTGTTGGTAAGGATGGAAGGCACCTGGGCTTGGACCCCCTTGGGCAGATCTTCCAGGCGCAATTCGATCTGACCGGTCAACCCGCGCCGTTCCACCTTCACCACGAACTGGGTCTGGTTCGCTTCAGACTGAGTTCCCTCGGGCAAGGCGACGGCTGACAAGCGGACCGGGTCGGTGCGGAAGAAGGGCGATCCGGGCAGCATGGCCGTGAGGAACATCGGGATGGGCTGCACCGTCAGGGGCACGGGCGCCGTGGCATGGGTGGAGGCGGCGTGTCCTTGCACCTGAGCCTCGGCTCGCACCATGACGGGGCGGACTCCCGCCTCGCCGTTTTGGGCAACTTGCAGTGCGAGTCGGGAGCGGGTTTGTCCGGACGGAAGCGTGACCGCTGGGATGGATACGCCTGACAGATCCTCGGCCAGGATTCGGACTTCTCCGTCGAAGTTGTCCCGGCGGTTGACACGGACTTCCAAGACTGTGTTGGCGTTTTGTTCGGCCATCAGGCTGGCTGGCGCAACGCTTAGATCGAACGGCACCGCCGGGAGAACCGTGATCCATCCCATCTCGGAGAACTGGACGGAACGGGTGATGGGCTTGGCCTGATGGTCGCTGACACCATTGGCCTTGAGTGCCGTATAACCCAGAGACGCGTCCGCATTGGCCGAGATCACCCACCATCCCATGGAGGTGCCCGGGCCGACAATTAGCGGCGGAGCCCAGACTCCGGGGGGTAGTGCTTCCGGCTCGATGCGCACCAATCCGTCGAACCCGTTGCGGCGTTCCACTTCGCATCGGACGGCCACCGATCCGCCGCGGGTCACGCGGAATCGTCCTCCAGTGGCGCGGACGGTGAAATCGGGTGTCACATCGGGTGCCTGGAAGCTCATCCGGTAGCCGAAGCGATCCCCACCTCGGTGGGTCAAATCTCGGAGGGTGACCCGGTATTCGGTGTCCTTCTTGGCGTCGAATTCCATGCGCGCATCCGGGCCAGAGGCGTCGTCATTGCGTTGGAGTACAGTTCCGTTGGTGTCGGATAGGGTCAGGAGTGCGTCGAGTCGGGAACCCAGTGCGCGGGCCCGAACCTCGATCACCCATTTCTGGTTGGCGGTGGCCTTGAAGCGGAAGACATCCACATCTTTTTCGACACCGATGCGGCCATTGACCAACTGGGGTAGCGTCAGGCTTTGGGCCTGATCCGGAGTGTTGTTGGGTTCCGCCTCGGCGAATTCGTCCAGATCACCGACCTCGAAAACGGCGGGGTTGGAAAACCCCAGGGGTGTCCGAGCGCGCACCTCTTGCCGACCCAGCGCTGCATCGGGAGCAATCTGGAAGGGCAGTTTCTCAACCCCTTCCAAGTTTGTGCCCGTCCATTGCAGTTCGACCGAGCCACCTCGTTTGCCACCGAATGGAAAGAAGGATTCCAGGTAGGGAACATTTCCGGCGACCAAGCGGTAGCGATAATCGCTGCCTCCCTGGAAACGCAGGTCATGGAGTTCGAGCAGGTACTCCCCATCGGTCACCGGAGTGAATTCGAGGAAGGGATCCAGCCCATGGGCGTCTTCACTGCGCTGCAGTTCTTTTCCGTCGGCGCTGCGCAGGATGAGGTTCGCATCCAAGGGAGATCCGCTTCGGTTGGCCTGGAGATCAAAGATCAGGGTTTTTCCTGCCTGGGCTTTGAATCGGAAGAAGTCCGACTCGGTGCTGGCGCTGATGACTCCGGAGACGGCGGCCGGCAGGGGAATCGAGAGGGCTTTGGACTGGTTGGTATTGGTTTTTGGATCCGCCAATTCGATGAGGTCGCTCAGTTGGAAGATCAGAGGGTTCGAGACGCCGTTTGAGCTGGCAACCCTCAGCTCGCGAGACCCCAGGGCGGCCTCCGGCGAGACGACGCATTGGAGGGTGATGGATTGCCCAGAATTGACTGGTGCGCTGGACAGGCCACCAGCGCCTCCTTCAAGAGTGACAGGCGGTATCGTGGGTGCCACCGGGATCGCGCTCATCCCGGATCCGGTGACCAGCACTCCGGAGATTCCTTTGAGGGTATCTCCCTTGAGGGTGATTTGCTGAGTGGTTCCCCGTTGGATCCAGGTCACCGATGCGGGGTCCAACTTGGGTGCCAATTGGGCAAAGAGGCTTGGGATCGCCAGTAGGGCTGATACCCAGGCGAGGGTGAGTCTCATGAAAACAGGAGGGCTTCCGTGGGTTCGGTGTGCCTTGAGGGAATCGGGTGTCGATGGTGAGGGGCTGTCTCAGCCAAAAAGGGCGCTCACGGGTTCGGCCTGGACCAGTTCGCGCGGTTGGTTCAGGTGATTCATGACGATGGTGTGCGGGTCGATGCCCAACGCGTGGTACACGGTGGCCACGATTTGGGTCGGGTGGACCGGAGTCTCGATGGGCGAGGACCCGGTCGCATCCGATTTGCCGTACAGGGCTCCGCGCCGAATGCCAGCACCCGCCATCAATGCTGTGTAGCAATAAGGCCAATGGTCGCGACCGTCCGGCGAGTTGGTGTTGCCGCTGGTGCTCACGCCGAGACGCGGGCTGCGGCCGAACTCGCCAAGGGCCACCACCAGGGTTTCCTTCAGCAGACCCCGCTCGTCGAGGTCTTCCAGCAGGGCGCTGAGTCCGGAGTCGAGCTTGGGGCAGTGCAAATTGCGCAGCGGACCGAAGTTGGCGGCGTGGGTGTCCCAAGCATCGACGGTCGGGTCCCCGTTGGCCACGGCAGGCCAGTTCATCTGCACGAAGCGGGTCCCGGATTCCAGAAGACGACGGGCTAGGAGCAGCCCTTGTCCGAAGGTGTGTCGGCCGTACTTGTCACGCAGGGTATCCTTTTCTTTGGACAGGTCGAAGGCGTCTCGGGCGCGACCGCTGCTGATGAGGTCGAAGGCCTTCTGGTAGTAGCGGTCCAGGGCGTACTTCTCGACGGCTTTCTCCATTTCCGGCATGGCGTCATTGACGGCCTTGAGCAGGGTGGAGCGGCGGTCCAGGCGTTCCTTGCTGATTTCTTTGCGCAGCGTGAGGTCGTCCAAGTTGATGCCCTTGGCCGGATCCTGATAAAAATAATAAGGGTCGTAGGCGGCCCCGAGAAAACCGGCCGTGCCGCCCTTGCCGATGACGTTCGATTCCTGGAGCGGCCGTGGCAGCATCACGAAGGGCAGCATTGGGATGTCCAGTGGCTTGAGCCGGGAGATCTGGGCTCCCATGTGCGGAAAATCGTTGGGCGCCGGCGGTTCCAACTGACCCGAGGGCGAGACGCGGTCCGGCGTGTAGCCGGTCATGATTTGATAAATCGCCGCCGTATGGTTGAAGAGGCCTGCCGGCGTGTAGCTCATCGAGCGGATGAGTGTGGCCCGGTCGATTTGCTGGGCCAGCTTGGGCATGACCTCGCTGAGTTGGATGCCCGGAACCTTGGTGCGGATGGGTTTGAAGTCGCCGCGGACATTCGATGGGGCGTCGGGCTTCGGATCCCAGATGTCGATGTGGCTCGGGCCTCCCTGCAGGTAGATCATCAGGACCTGCTTGGCCGATCCCCAGCCGTTCTTGGGTTGGCCGGGGGCGGGGCCGGTGCTTTTGGGCTGTTCGGCTTGGAGGCGCAGGATGTCGGCCAGGCTCAGGCCGAGCAGGCCTGCCCCGCCCAGGCGCATGAACTCTCGGCGATTGTAACCGTCGCAGGTGGCACCAGAAAGACCAGGAATGGAGATCATGAGAGGGTCGGTGTGTGGTTCTTGGGGCGTGGTTTCCGCTCAGGGGTCAGCGATTGAAGAGGAATGCCGGGCTGTTGATGAGTGCCCACGCCAGATCTTGGGCTCCTTCCAGGCGTTGGGCTCCGGCGCCGAGGCGTACCGAGTTCAACTCTTTGGATGTCGGAAGACGGCAGAGACAACTCAGATAAATTTCCTCGATGACCTTTCGATCATCGGCTTGCTCGGCAACCAGTCGGGCAAATCGGTTGTCGGAACGGTTCACGCACTCGCCCAAGGTCTTCCCGTTGATCAGGTTCAAGGCGTGGGAGAGCGTCACATTGCTGCTGCGTTCGCATTCGCAGGCACTCTGGCGCTTGGGGCGTCCGAAGAGCGTGAGGAAGTCGTTTCCGGCCACCATGCCATCGGGCAGTTGCGCCGCGCGCATGCCGTCGGGCAGGTTGGAGAACTGAAGCGGTCGGCCGGTGGCAACGGCGATGGAATCGAGCATTTGCTCGGCGCTGAGGCGACGGGGCAGGGAATGCGAGAAGTTGACCAGGTCGTCCTCGTTCCAGCGGTTCGGCATGATGCTCAGCTGGTAGGTCCGTGACAGCACCATGTGGCGAATGAGTTTTCGGACATCGTGCCCGTCGGCCACAAAACGCGCCGTGAGGGCCTCCAGCAGGACTGGATTGCTCGGAGGATTCCCGGCGCGGATGTCGTCCACCGGGTCGATGATCCCGCGTCCAAAGAAGTAGCTCCAGAACCGGTTCACCGTGGATTTGGCGAAGTACGGATTGTCCTGAGAAGTTAGCCATGCTGCGAAAGCCTCCCGGCGGTCCTCACCGGCAACGATCGCGCGGTTTTCGCCATAGGGAACCTTGGGAGCCACCACGGCGTCGTTCTTGGGATGCTTGATTTCGCCACCCTGATCGTTGTGATAGACGACTTCCTCGGAGACCTGTTCGTAGGCGTACGACTCACCGGTGCGGATGAGGTGGTCGCGGCCGAGTGTGCCGCGTTTGAAGGCCACCTGAGCAAAGAAGGCCCCGAACTCGTAATACTGATTCTGGGTCCAGCGCTCAAACGGGTGATCGTGGCATTTGTTGCAATTGAACCGAACCCCCAGAAACGTTTGGGAGATATCCTCGGTCATCTTGCCGGAATCGCGCAAAGCCCTGAGGTAATTGCCGGCCGGATTTTCAAAGGTGCTGCCCTTGGCGAGCATCAGTTCGCGGGTGAACTGGTCGAAGGGACGATTCGTCGCGAACTGGTCGCGGATCCAGCTGCGGAACACCCAGACACCCTTCTTACCCAGGTTTTCTGAATTGCACTGGAGCAGGTCTGCAAACTTGTTGGCCCAGAATTCTGAGTACGCAGTGGATCCGATGAGGCTGTCCACCAAGGTTTCGCGCTTTTTGCGGGACTCGGCCGGGTCAGTCAGAAAAGCTCGTACCGCATCGGCCGTCGGGGGTTGGCCGGTGATGTCCAGAAAGACCCGCCGGATGAACTCGGAGTCGTTGCACAACTCGCTGGGGTTGATCTTCAGATGCTCCAGTTTCGAGTTCACCGCCCGGTCGATGAAATTGTACTCCGGCATCGCGGCGAACCGGAACCCAGTGCGGTCTCCCATGACGGTGACTTCGCGCGCGTCGTAGAGGCCTTCATAACGAACCAGCACGGCCATCTCGCCTCGGCGCAGCGGGATCACCGTGCTGCCTTGGACGAGGGCGACCTCCTCATTGTTGCTGCTCAAGACCGCCTCACGAGTCACATCGCGTGTGGAACCATCCGGATAGGTGGCGATCACGAGGAGTTGTTGGCGCCGACCCGGCAGATCGAGCTCGACCTTCTCCGGAAGGATTTTGATGCGGGTGGGGCGGTTGGAGGAGACCTCCTGGAAGTGGGCACCCTCGGAAATCCACTGGCGCAGTGTCTTGTGGTAGCGTGAGCCGGGCACCAGTGCTTGCCGCCCTTCGTGGGGAATGTCTGCCAGGGGCTTCTGCAGCATGAGTGAATCGTCGACATGAACGCGGTTGAAACGTCGTCCGCTCAGGTCGTTGATCAGGGCTTGGTAGTCGTATTCCGGATCGTAGCCACGTAGCGCGAGTTTGAAACCGTTCTTACCCTTTGCAGAACCATGGCAGGGCCCGGAGTTGCATCCGGCCCGGCTCAGGATGGGCTCGATGTCCCGGACAAATCCCACTGCGGGGGAAGCAATGCTTTGGACATCGACCTCCAGGCGAGCGCTCTTTCCTGCGGCGGTGACCAGCACCGTCGATTTTCCGGCCTGACGCGGAATGAGATAGCCGTCGGCATCCGCTTCGAGAGCAGCCGATTCGGGCTTGAAACGGGCCACTGAGCTGAGGTCGACCCAGGAACCGTCGGCGCTTTCCCCAAGTACGAGCACCTTCCGAGAATCTCGTCCATCGAGCAGCGTGAGCCGGTTCGGCTCGAGCTTCAGTGAACGGAGGTTGGGCAAAGGTGGAATGGCCGGGATGGGTTTATCGGATCCGCGCTCGGCCGAATGGAGCGCGGGGCAGATGAATGACATGCCGATGCTCACGGCAACCATCCAGAATCTTTGGGACAAACGCATAAGCCAAATGGGGAGGTGAAAATCCTAATGAGGTGGGATCGTTCAACACAAGAGGCGTTCCCCGGAGTTGAAGTTTTTTTGGTCTCGGGAGATTAATCCTTCCAACCTCAGGCTTTGGAGGGTGTAGAGGGTGTCGGTGCATTGGGCTTCCAGAAATCCTTAGAGACAACTGTCACTGCATCCGTGTAAGGTTGGGGCGTTCAATTGTCCTTTCGTTTTTTGTTTAGCCGTCTCCATTTCCGATGAAGAGCAATTCCGTCTCCAAGCGCTCCGGTATTCTTGCTGGTGGCAACTGGATCATCGACAGGGTCAAGATTGTCGATGCCTACCCTGGGCTCGAGCAACTCGCCAACATCAAGAGCCAACACCAAGGCACTGGAGGCTCCCCCTACAATGTGCTGTTGGATTTAGCCAAACTGGGAGTTGAGTTTCCGCTTCTGGGAGCGGGCTTGGTTGGCAAAGACCTCATGGGTGCATCCATCCAAGAAGACTGCAGCAAGCACAAGATCGACACCAAGTACCTGAAGGCCACTGCGGAGGCTGAGACGAGTTATACCGACGTCTTCACCGTTCAATCCAACGGCAAGCGTACGTTCTTTCACTACCGCGGTGCCAATGCACTGTGGGACGGCAAGGATCTGGATTTTTCGAAGATCAAGGCCCGCATTTTCCATTTGGGCTATCTTTTGCTGCTCGACAAGATGGATGTCGTTTCCAAGGACGGCACCACGGCCGCAGCCAAGCTGTTGGCAGCCGCACAGGCGGCCGGCATGAAGACGAGTATCGACGTGGTGAGTGAGACGGGTGACCGTTTCAAGACCGTGGTGACGCCGGCACTCAAGCACTGCGATTACGCCATCATCAATGAATACGAGGCTGGCATGGTGACCGGTTTCCGCATCCGCAAAGAAGGCGTCTTGGACACGGTCTCATTGCGCCATGCGGCCGGGGCGATCCTTCAGTTCGGCGTCAAGGAACTGGTCGTGATTCATTTTCCGGAGGGTTGCTTTGCCCGTACCCGTGACGGCAAGGACCACTGGCAGCCGTCGCTCAAGGTTCCGGCCAAGGCCATCGCGGGTTCAGCCGGCGCTGGCGATGCGTTTGCCGCCGGTGTTCTCCTGGGCCTCCATGAGGGTTGGGATCTCCAGAAGTCGTTGCTGACGGGTGTGTGTGTGGCCGCGGCATCGTTGTCGGACCCCACCTGCACCGGTGGCATGAAGCCCTTGGCCCAAGTGGAAGCGCTGAAGAAGAAGTACGGAGTGCGTCCGCCCCTGGAACCGGGCGAAGATTGATCGGTGGGTTGTTGATTCGATGGGTTGTCGATTCGAAGGGTTCTAAAAACACGAAGGCCGCAGGGATTCCTGCGGCCTTGTTCGTTTGGGTGCGCCCGGTAAGGCGCACTCGATGATTTCGCTCCGGGCTCAGGGCAGCTCTTCGATGGAGAGGTCCTTGAATTGGACCCGAGTCTTACCATCTCCGTGGATTTGCACGGCCAGTTTGCCATGGGGCACCACCTTGGGATCTTTTTCGGTGTAGTCCACGGTCTGGATACCGTTGATCTTCAGGATGACGCGATTCCCGGTGGCTCGGATCTCATAGTGGTTCCACTGACCGGGTTTGACAGCCTTCTGGACGGTCTTGGGATCGGGCTTGGCGAGAATCGTGTTCCGTCGGGATTCGTCGTAGAGCGCGCCGTACCAACCCTCGCCGATGTCGGCCTGGTATCCGATCATCTCGTGGTGGTTGGGGATGCGTTCGCTGCGGATCTGGACTCCTGAATTCACGAATCCTTCGGTGCCCTCGATCTTGAACTGCAGGCGTAGGACGAAGTTGGTGTAGCTGCGCGTGGTGGCGAGAAACTCGTTTCGCCGGGCGCGCTGATCCACGCTGCCGGCCGTGATGGCGCCCTCTTGGACCGACCAGATCTTCGAGTCGCCTTCCCAGCCATGGAGAGTCTTTCCATCGAAGAGCGACTTGGCTTCGCTGGCCCACATCGGCATTGCCAGCGCGACCATGGCGAGAAGACGTATCATGAGGAGGTTCATGTTCGGAGTCTGCGGATCTAGTTTGGGCGAGTCCAGCGCCGCGGAGAGTGAGGTGTCCACCGCGGACAATGGCCGTACCCGTTCAGCCGTTCAAGAACTTGGCTCGTGGCGGCCTTGGACAATCTTCGGACGGTCCTCGGACTGAAACCGAGCCTCTCCGTGGGGTGACTGAACGATTCAATGAGATCAGTCATTCTGGCTGCGACTTCTTCCGCTAGAGCGGCGTTGTTCGATCGTTACAGGCCTTCCGTCGGCCCGGTCGAGTCTTTGGCGGTTTTTAGTTTTGCTCGGAGGGCCTCCACGACCTCGGTGGGTACGAAGGGCGAGACGTCGCCTTTGAGCCGGGCTACTTCTTTGACCAGCCGCGAACTGAGGAAGGAATACGAATCCTTGGGCATCAGGAAAACGGTTTCCACATTCTCGTTGAGTTTGCGGTTCATCAGGGCCAGCTGGAATTCGAATTCAAAGTCGCTGACGGCTCGCAGACCGCGGACGACCGCACAGGCTTTGTGGTGGACCACGTAGTCCACCAGAAGTCCTTCAAAGGTTTCGACGACCACATTTCCCAGATTTGAGACGGCCGAGAGAGCCATTCGCTTCCGTTCATCCAAGCTGAAGAGCGGGTGTTTTCCTTCGTTGCGCGCCACCGCGAGGATGACTCGGTCGAACATTTTGGCTGCACGCTGAACCACGTCGAGGTGGCCGTTGGTGATCGGATCAAAGCTCCCGGGATACACGACGGTGCGCATCGGTGAAGGATAGGGAATCTTCATCAGAATGGGAAGGAGACCCCTGCCAAGTCTTCGGTCTTCCCCATGAGAGTCGTCCCGGCCATACTGCATCTGTGATTGAACCCGGGGCGACTTTTGGAGTCGATGAAGGTCGTTGGTTCCACTGCACACAATACCAATGCTCGTCCTTCTGACCCTGGTTGCAGCGAGTTTCTTCTTTGCACTCGCCGAGTCGGCCCTGTTTTCGCTGGGTTCGTGGCGTGCGCGTCGTCTGGTGGAATCGGGTCGCAGGGGCAGCGAACGTGTCGGAAATCTTTTGGCGCACCCGGCCGATGTGCTCGCAGCGATCGCTCTGGGCAATACGCTGTCCAACTCGCTCTTGGTAGCATTGACCGTGGGTGGTGGGCTGGCGCTCGATCCAGGGATTCCCGGAGTCTGGTGGGCGGCGTTGGGTCTACTGCTGCTGTTGCTGACGTGCGAGGTCACTCCGAAGGCATTGGGCGTTCGGAGCCCGGAGACTTGGGCGTTGAGAGTCGCTGAACCACTGTGGCTGTTTGTGAGTCTCATCCGGCCGGTGCGAAAGATCGCGCAAGCCTGGGTGGATGGCGTCGTGGAGCGCTTGGTGCCCAAGTCCGCCAAGGTCCAGACCGGTGTGTCCGACGATGAGTACGCCGATCTGATTGAATTGGCCCATCAGCAGGGAACGCTGGGTGCTGGAGAGAAGGAGATCCTGCTGCAGGTCCTCTCCCTCGATCAACGCACTGCTCGGGATGTGATGCAACCGCGGGCCCGGATGGTGCTGCTGCGCGATGACCTGCCCATGGACCAGATGGTCGCGGAGGCCCGGAAATCGGGGCATCACTGGATTCCTCTCTACGACGAATCGCCCGACAACGTGGTGGGTGTCCTGAACACTCGGACCTTGTTGCTGGATTCCGACACCGACCTCTTCATGGCGATGGAGTTTCCGTCGTTCGTGCCGGAGAGCATGAACTTGCTGAAACTCTTCGAATCCATGCAACGGCAGCACCGGGGTGTGGCGATCGTGCTCGACGAGTATGGGAGTACCGCAGGCCTGCTGACCTTGCAGGACATTCTGGTATCGGTCGTCGGTCCCATTCGTCGAGAAGGGGAGGCCCAAGGCTTCGTTTTCGAATCCCTCGCACCCGGACGCTGGAGGGTCAATGGGGCCATGCGGCTGGACGACTTCCGGCGCGAATATCCCGCGCTCAATCCTCCGGATGACATGGAGACCATGGCCGGGCTGGTGCTGTGGTTGGCGGATGTCGTGCCCACCCCGGGCGAAGTCTTCCGGCATCAGGGGCTCCGGATCACCGTCAAGCAGGCGGACGATCGACGCATCCGTGAACTGCTCGTCGAGACGGAGGCCGCGCTGTGAGCCACGAGTGGATGCACTGGATTTCGGTGGCCGGCTGGTTGTTGGTGTCCTTTTTCCTCTCGGGCATGGAATCCGGGGTATTCGCCCTGAGCCGCCTTCGAGTGCGACAACGGGCTCGGGCCGGCAGTGGCAACGCCCGTCGCTTGCTCGCCTACATGGATCGTCCGGAGGACTTTTTGTGGACCATTCTCGTGGGCAACACGGTGGCCAATTTCGCGGCGGTGGCGCTGATTTGGCAGGACCTCCAAGGGTTGGCCAAGGGGCGAGAGTGGGCGGTGTGGTCCATGCTGCTTGCGACCGGCATGGCCATTTATCTGGTCTGCGAGTTGTTGCCCAAGCGCCTGTTCCAACGGATGCCCAACCGGCTCTGCCTGTTGCTGCTGCCGGTGTTTGCCGCCATTCATTGGATGCTCTCGCCGGCGGTGTTCCTGGTGGGACGATTTGCTCAAGCGCTGCTCTGGGTGACCGGGGACCGAGCACTCAGCAGTCGCCTTTTTGCCAATCGGGATGAACTGAAGGCCTTGATCCAATCGAGCACCGGTGAGTTGTCCAAGACGGAACGATCGATCATCGACCGAGTGATCGACGCGCAGAATCTGACACTGTCGCGTGTGGCCAAGCCCTTGGATTCAGTCCAGACCATCACGGCCTCGGCGACCTTGGAAGAGATCCGGGAATTGTGTCGCCGCGAAGGCAGGACGCGTATGCCTGTGTGGAGCGGTCGGGGTCCAGGCCGCCGGATCGAGGGCATCGTCAGCCTCAAGGATGTTCTGTATTCAGAGCCGGACGGACAACGCAAGACGGCACGCGATTGGTTACGGCCAGCCCTCTTTCTGGAGGATTCACTCCGCATTGAGGAAGCCCTTCGAGCCTTTCAGCGTTCGGGAGAACATCTGGCGATCGTCCGCGGACCCGGAGGTGTCGAGGTGGGGATCGTGACGCTGCCGGATGTCCTCGGTGCCTTGTTCCTGGAGGTGCAATCGTGAGTGATTCCTCTTCGGCCATCGAAGTGGTGGGAAAGCTATCGCTGGCCTTGTCGCTGGTGGCGTTCAATGGGTTTTTTGTCGCGGCCGAATTCGCTTTAGTGAAGGTCCGGGACACCCAGTTGGAAGGGTATGTCCAGCGACGCCATCGGCGGGCAGGGATGGTTCGCCATATTCTGGCCCACCTCGATGGGTATCTGAGCGCCTGCCAGTTGGGCATCACTCTGGCCAGCCTTGCCTTGGGATGGGTGGCCGAGCCGGTTTTCGCCGCACTTCTGGAACCGGTGTTCGGTTGGTTTCGGATCGAGTCTGCCCAATTGCGTCACCTGCTATCGGCCTCGGTCGGCATCATG
>Ga0247843_1003392_pt1 | contig 26328 bp, 22 predicted proteins | sample LaCruzMarch2017__FD_192420 | JGI IMG/M metagenome (GOLD analysis project Ga0247843, IMG submission 192420) | Freshwater microbial communities from meromictic Lake La Cruz, Castile-La Mancha, Spain - LaCruzMarch2017_8m | ecosystem: Environmental > Aquatic > Freshwater > Lake | place: Spain... | reverse complement strand
TTAAATTTAATCAAATTAGAGCCAAGCAAAAAAGCAATTAGAAGAAAGCAAAACATTGCAGGGTGGGACGAAACCTACCTGCTAGAAATTCTTATTGGTCAGAGGAATTTAGATGCGTAACCCCTGATGGAACGGTCATCATTGTGCCTGACCAATTGACATCATTACGGCGGCCAGTAAGTGGGATAACAAAAAAGGCATCCCAGATTTTTTTACTGTTGGGAAAATATTTTGAATACAACTCGGCGACTTTATTATTTTCAAAGGCCTTATCCACTTTATGACGGCAATTAGCTTCATTTGAGTTTAAACAGATTTGGGACAGGGCCACTTTGAGAGGTGCAATTTTGTCTAAAGGGATAGTCCTAATATCAATGAGTTCAACATTTGTGATTTTATTTGAAGTTAAATAATAGTATCCACGAACATCGTCTTTTGCCGCTTCAATGTATTCACTTCTCCACTGGATAAGTGACTTATAACGGGCAGCACTTTGATAGTTACGATCAAGCTTTCGAGCGTGAATGATAAAAGTCTCATCATCTATTGGAATATCTGAGGGGAGTTCATCAGTGCTGGTGATAATCTCTTTTATGGTAGATGGAAGTTCGCTCATCAAAGTAGCCGTTTCTTTTTCAATAATTGAAGGAGAATACGTATTTGGTTTATCGATGGGAATTCCACGACGAGTGGCCTGAGAGGTTAAACGAATCGCCGTCTCATTGGATCGAGTGGCATTGACGAGGGCGATCCATTTACTAAGTCGTTCCCCGATTTTAAGTGCTGTTTCAACAGCTGGATCTGGAGCTGTTTCAAAACCTGATTTTGTATTCCTAAGAATGTGGCGGTACTCATCGGAATTCATCTCAAGATCGAGATGTGGTTTGTGACCTATGTTTGCCATCGTTGGCGCAGCGAAGGTCATCATCAGAAATAAGCTCAATCCTTTCATGGGATCTCCTTGGTGTCTTTTTCACAAATGGGTCTAAAGTCGAGAAAGTCTAGATTGAGCAAATCAGTTTGTGAAAAAGAAAGATTCTAATGTCAGAAACAATGAGGAAATACTAGATTTTGTGTAAAATTAACACGTCGCATTCTTTAAGAAATTGAATCTAGTTATAGCGAACTTGAATGCTAGATGTGCCGTCGGCCTTTTTGTTTAAGTAAAGATTAACGGGTAGAGATTCAGTGAGGGCCTTAATGTGTGAGATGACTCCAACCATAAGTCCTCGTGTTTGAATTTGTTTGAGCATATCGAGCACATCTTCCAAGGAGTCTTGGTCAAGAGTTCCAAAACCTTCATCGATAAAAAGTGTATCTATTTCGGCCTGACCTCGGGTCATTTCGGCCAGGGCCAGGGCCATGGCAAGTGAAACCATAAATGTCTCACCACCAGAAAGAGTAGAAACTTTACGTAATCCACCTTCACGAAATTTATCTAAGATATAAAATTCAGGAGTCATACGCATACGGCGAGATTGATGAATAATCTCGTAACGACCCTGACAGAGTTTTTGAAGTTCATCATTCGTTTGTGTAATGAGGTTCTCTTCAACAAGAGAAAGAACAAAAGTGCGCAATTCATCTTTACCCAAAACTTCAAATAAGTTTTGAAGACGTAAAAAATCTTTTTGAAGATTCCTTTTTTGCTCGTCTAGCACTGCTATTTTGTCCTGACGTTTCTCCCACAGGCCTAGATTGGCCAAGATGCCGGCATACTTCATCTGGAGAGCTTGAGTTTTTTCTTTTAAGTCATTTTTTTTATCACAGAGTAAAAGAACTATTTGTGAAACCAGTTCATGAGGAGTCAAGAAATCAATGTCCAGGTGTCTAAATTTAAGGTTCAGTTCTTGATATTCAAGAGATAGTGTCCCCAGCATTTCTGATGCTTTATCTTGAAGGGCATGTTTTTCTTTTTTAAATTGGAGATCAAAATCTCGGGCCAGTTCTTCTAAAGAATATAAACGGCTTTGATGATCCTTAAGAAGCATCTCTTGTTTTTTTAGTTCTTGATCTTTACGGGTTTTAGAATCATGAATAGTATTTTTCTTTTTAGTCAGAATATTGATCATGTCAGAGGCCTTCTGGCCTTTTAATTCTGCTTCTAAAATCGTTTTGCCCTTTGTGACTTGAGATTTAAGTACTTCAATCTCTTGATCGAGCTGAAACTTATCAATACTAGATTTTTTTTCTTCATCTTGGTAATAGGCCATTTCTTTATGAATGTTTTCTCCCTGACCTTCATGGAGAAGAAATTGGTCCATAAGGTTTTTGTCAGTTTTGATTTTATCGACAATGGGCCTTGTGAGTTGTGACTCAATCATGGAGTCGAGTTCTTGTTTAAAAGATGAAAGACGTTCACTAAGTTCGTTTTCATATTGGTTTTTTTCGGAAAACTCATTTTTAAGCATGAGGTATTGGTCCCGTGCTTTTTTGAGTTCTGTTTCCTCACGGGAGATCTGTTTATTGATATTTTCAAGATCCGAAGACGACTTTTGAGCTTTTTGTAGTTGAGTTTCGACTTCAAGTAAGTCAGGGATGATCTTTAGTCTGTCCTCATTGTTTTGATCTATTTCTGAGGTGTTCTTAAGAATTTGTGTTGTTAAGAAGAGAAGATTTTTATCTAAAAGCTTAAGTTCTTCTTCTAAAGAGATAAATGTTCTTTTAAGTAATTCTAAATCTTTTTTACTTTTTTCTATTTCTTGTCCTTGAGAACATTTTTTTAGTTCAGCCCATTCTTTTGCGGATAGATGACTGTGGCAAACGGGACAGTTCCCAGATTCTGCAATCTCAGGATGATTAAAACACGTTTCTATGGCCAAAATGAAATGATGGAGTTTTATGATTGTTTCAAGTGGCGTGACTTCTTGTTCAATACTCTTTTTATTTAAAAGCAAATCGTTTTTTCTGGATGTTACTTGGCAAGACTCCTGAGCAAGATCTTCTTTCTGTTTTATTAACTCCCCATACCGACCTTCAGCTTTTTGTTTTTTATCCCATTCTGTTTGTAGAATTTTCTTTTTTGCATTAAGCCCCAAAAGAATCTCAGACGGATTATCGGGAAGATCCTTTTTTTCATTCATTAGGAGCTGCAAACGAGTTTTGATCTCTTTGCCTTGGACTTCAACATGAAGAATGTTGTCGCTTTTTAATTTTAATTCTTTTTCAAGAAGTTCTTTTTCATTAAAAACGTCACATAATGGGCCTAATATTCCATGATGCTTTTTTAAAAGATCTTCGGGAAAATGAAAAACGAATTGTCCCTTTTTAAGGTCCCACTGGATTTTTTTCAAATGCAGTGTGTTTAGCCGCTCTTTAGTCTCAGACAGGGAAGAATTCATTTTAAGGGAACGTTGAGAATGTTCTCTTAAGGCCTCTTCCAGATGTTTTTGTTTTTCTTCAGTAATAAGAAGTTCCTGAAGTTTAGGGAACTCGTGACTATATTCATCACTAACTTTGTCAAACTCAAGGGATATGAGTTCGGTCTCTTTAAGAAGGTTGTTAAAAAGGGTGGTAAGCCCAGATTGTTCTGATTTATTTTGCTGGACCTTTTTAAGATTTTCTTGATAACGAACGTGGTAGCTAGAAAGGGAAGAGAGGTGCATCTCAAGCTGACTTAAGTGAGTGAACCAATTTTCGTGGAGTTTTAATGACACACTCAAATCATCCCGTTCTTTAATCAATTCTTCAAAGTTAAGTTCATCTCCTTTAAGAGTGCCTAGTTCATTTTCAATGGCCGCCATTTTCTTTTCATGTTCATCAAGATCAAACTTTAGTTCGCGGTTAAGGCCCTCAAGGATCTCTCCGGGATAAAGTTTTTCTAGGATCTCTTTTCGTTCCGTGAAGTTACTCATGAGAAATTTAGCAAACTCTCCTTGATTCAAAATAATACATTTACAAAATTGCTCGAAATCAAGATTGATTAATTCTTCGACTTTTTTGGTGCTGATGTTTTTAGGCGAATCAAAATCGGATCCCTCAAGAGTATAGATTTCTCTGATAGGAGTCTGGGCAATGGCATAGGGTTCACCATTTTGTTTGAGCACTCGTCCTTTCCAGGTTGAAAGGTAGTATTTGCCCTTAATTTGGAAGATAAGCTCAATCTGGCCTTCTTTTTCACCTAAGGTCACCACATCCAGTTGATTGACGTTTTTTTTATAAACTTGTCCATACAAAGCAAGGCCTATGGCATTGAGGATGCTAGATTTTCCTGAACCTGTTTCACCGGTAATGGCAAATAAAGGGCCCTGGTTTTGGATATCTGAAAAATTTATGGAGTGTTCACCTCGAAAGGAGGCGATATTTTTAACTTTAAGTCTCAGAAGGCGCATGTTTCACCTTTTCTATGAGCTTAGCAAAATCAGCTTTAAGTTCTGCGGGTACTATTTCAGAATCAGGAAATTTGGTCAGATAAAACTCTTCAAATAATTCCATGGCAGAGAGTTCAAAAAGTTTATGGTTTCTTTTTTTACTCTTCTCCTGGCCATTAAAAGAGGGAAGATAGGAGAGCAGTTCTACGCCCTTTTTATTTAATTCAACTTTGATCTCTTCAATGAGACCAGACCTCGGGGTTTCTAAAGTGATCTGGACTTCGGCCATTGGTGGCAATGTTCCCTGAATCTCTAGTGCTTGTATTTTTTCTCTCCAGTTTTCGTCCGTGGCCTTGATGATGAGTAGTTGACGAGAAAGTGGAATGGCATAAATTTCGCATGTCATCTTTTTCTCATTGAGATTTAAAATGACCACAGATTTTTCTTTGCCTTCTGAAAACCGTAGGGGAATGGGTGAGCCTGAATAATACATGCCTTCTCCAATCCGTTGGGGTTTATGAATGTGTCCAAGGGCAACATAGTCAAAACTTGTGAGAAGATCTTTAGGAATGGTTTCGACCCCACTTAAGGAGATTACTTGTTCAGAACCAGCGGCCTCAAAAATACCGGCCAGATGATGAAGCATTAATAATTGAGGTCCATTTTTTTCTTTAGAAAAATATTTTTTTAACGCTTCGAGAGCATCTCCTTCTCCTTGAGGCAGAAGTTCATAAGATCTGAAAAATGGAAGGGCGCAGATATCTAGGGTCTCGTTATTTTTCTCAAACCTAACCCAGTGATCCTTAGGATCAGGTGAGAGTTTTCCCCATACTTTCACTCGATGAAATGAAAGAAGTCTTGCAGGTGCTTCAAGTAATAAACCTGAATCATGATTGCCAGCAATGATGAATGTTTCAGTTTTTGTTTTTATCGAGATTTCATGAAGAAAATTATAAAACATCTCAAGAGACTGATGAGGTGGTGTAGGAGTATCAAAGATATCACCGGCAATGATCAGAAGATCGATTTCTTGCTCAATAAGGGTTTTCAGGAGCCAGGATAAAAAATGCTCATGCTCAGATGAACGATCAAGTTTGAAAAGTTTTTTTCCAAGGTGCCAGTCAGAAGTATGGAGGATCCTCATAGACTACCGAGGACGACGTCCTTGAGGTTGTCCGCCTTGACTCCCTCCGCGATTTTGATCTCGAGGTGGGTTTTGTGGACCATTACCGCGGCCTTCACTTCGCTGAGGCTGAGGTCTTCTTTCTTGATTGCGGTTCCGGTTATCCTGAGGGTTAGCAGCACGAGGAGCTGAATCCCTTTGTGGAGGTCTGTTATTATTGTGGCCTTGATTTGTATTATAATTTTGTCTTGGCCGCTGATGATGTGAAAGTGACTCATCATCATCTGGAAGCATTTCATCTTCATCAGGAGTGTAAGATATCTCTTCCTCTTCATCTGGAGTCATCACTTTTCGTGAAACCCCAGTGTCAGGTTCTTCAATTTCTGGTAGAGCGTAATCTAGAGTTTTTTCACCAAAAAGATCTTCAAAAATGGTATCAGCATATTTTTTACCAATGTCTTTATAAGATTTAATTTCAGTTTGTTCGACCCGGGCCTTACGTGTTTCAAGTTCTTCCAGGCCAATGACTTTATGAGTTTCATCAGAAACACTCTCAAACTCATTTGGAAATTTGGCGTCTTCTTTTGAAATAGATTCTTTATACATATCGATGACATAACGTTTTCGGATTCCCCGGTTGGTCATCATCACAAACTGTTCATTTAAAAGATGCAGGCGATCCACGCGTCCCATGTCATTATTATGGGTAACGATGAACTCTCCCTCTTTGGGTAGTCGACTTCGTTTGTCTCGGTAAACATCATCTTCGTACTGGAGACAACATTTAAGTTGGCCACAAACTCCATTGAGCTTGGAGAAGTTAAGAGTGAGGTCTTGGTTTTTTGCCATTTTGATACCCACATTTCCATATTTAGTCAGAAATGAGGAACAACAAAGTTCAAGACCACATGGACCAATTCCACCAATGGCGGCAGAACGGTCACGAACTGAAATCTGGCGAAGTTCGATTCGGGTTTTTAATTTTCCAACGAGTTCTTTGACTAGATCACGGAAATCTACTCGTGCCGGAGCAATAAAATAGAACACGGCCTTTTTACCAAAAGAGGTAAACTCAACGTGAGTTAAATGCATGTCCAGTTGGTAAACTTCAATGAGGTCATTACAGATATTTTCGGCATTTTTTTGCTGATGATAAGCTTCTTTGTCTTTGACTATATCTTCGTCGGTGGCAACTTTTGAAATGCTTCGTACAGGAAGCATGCTTTTGTTGAATTCAACATCGTAGGGAAATGAATTTACATAACCAACGGCCATGCCACGATCGGACATCGCAACCACTTTTTGGCCGTATTCAATTCGACGTTTGCCGATAAGAAATGGGAATGAACGAGAATTTCCTGGGAAACGCACACGAACAAAGCGGAGGATTTGTCCTTCTTTGAATCTTGTGTCTTCTCGGTTCTCTTTTTCGTCGGTTGATTCTTGTTCAGCCGATCTTTCTGAAGATTCATCTTCAGATATACGATCCACAGTAGGAAGGATTTCCTCTTCTGTGTTTTGATTAATGGTCATGAAAGTATTTTGAGAGAATTTCCGTGGTATGTCAATGACTCGCGCGCGGTAAAACGTACTGATTAAGATAGGAATAAAAAAGAGTCCATTTTGTTGCAGTTGGTTGATGAAACGTATCCATCTCTTGGTAATTTTTTATCCAATCTTCTAGAGCTTTTTTTGCGTCGAGCTGGCCGATCTGTTTTGATTCCCACAAGACACATTTGCTGATGAGTGTGCTTAATTCTATTTCGCCACGGGAAAAAGTTTCCAGGAACTGCACGAGACTTTTTTCTTTAACTTGAGAAATAAAATCATTCCATTCTGTTTCATCGGGAACAGTGATGGGATTTTTTAAACGTAGATGGATGGCCCTTGAATGTATAGTGTCCATTAGTTTTTTTCCATCAGGGTTTAACAAAAAGATGGTACTTTCGCCTTGAGGCTCTTCTAAAAGTTTGAGCCACTTGTTGGCCACCATGTTCGTGATGCGACTTGCCTCTGTGATGACGGCAAATTTTCTTTTATTTTGAACCGGTTTAAATTCAAAAAAACGAGAGAGAGTTTCTGATTCAACCACCGTAAAAGGTTTGTTTTCTTTTTCTTCTTCGTGGCCTGTATTGCCTAAAACAAAAACATCAGGGAAATCTAAAAGATTGTGAGATGAGTATTTAAAGTTTTCAATCAGAGAGTAATAATCACGGATAAATGTCTGCACAAAATTCAACGCTTCATGACCTTCTACAATATAAAAGTGGCCAAGACCTTGAGATTGAGCCTTTTTAAGAAGTATGTCGTGAATATTCACAGGAATTGCTCCAGATCTTTTAAAATATTGGCCGAAAGATCATCCGGTTTAACATTGGCGTTGATCTTTAAAATTCTTTCAGGAAAGAGGGTGGCCACTTCTCGATAGCCATCAATAAGATGCAAATAAAATTCGTGTTTCTCTGACTCGAAATAATCTTTTTTAGAGCCACGGGCCGCCTGTCTTTCCATGGATGTCTCTAAAGAAATATCTAAAAAATAGGTGCGATGAGGAAGAAGATTAAGAGGATTAAATTTATGGAGATCAAGAATAGTTTCATATCCTAGTTTACGTGCCTTGCCTTGGTAAGCGAGGGTGCTGTCAATGTATCGATCTAGGATCACCACTGACTTAGGGACTAAGAGAAAAGGAAGGATTTTTTCTTTTAAAAGTTGGGCACGAGAAGCTAAAAAAAGATGACACTCGGCAAGCGGGTGAAGAGGTTCTGTGCTTTCTAGAATGGCCTCACGCAATTTTTCACCAAAAACGGTACCACCTGGCTCACGTAAAGTTAGGGTGCGATAACCTCGCTCCATAACATATTTTTCTATTTCTTTTATTTGAGTGGTTTTTCCCGAGCCTTCAATACCTTCAAAGGAAAGAAAAATACTGCCGGGAGTTTCAGGGGATCTAAAGTGGGATTTAAGTTCATTCAGAATCATATATTAGAATTACGGCCAAACCTAAAATGTGTCTAGGAAAACGCGCCGTTTCTAAAAATCAGAAGCTTCTTCCATAACCGGAGCTTCTTGGGGTTGATCAGGAACAGGAATATTTCCAGCACTCATGGCCTCATCTACGGTCATGCCTTCTTCATTATTGTTATTGGCCCCATTAACCAATGAATGTTCTTGTGCCGGATTTCGATCCATATCTTCCATGGGGTCTGTTTCGGGCATCTGTTCTGGTCCTGGATGATGATCGTTTTGATGAGTTTCAACATGAGTGGGATATTGGGAGTGCGAAGTGGGTTGATAACGAGGAGAGTTAATCGCATTCCTCCCGGCATCTAGAAGTGAGCGCCCATGACTTGAGGGGGATCTTTCTGGAGTACGCTGAATAGGTCTTGGATTGGCCGGAGTGGGAACAATAACCTCAGGAGCTTCTTGAGATGAGGCCATCTCTAGGGTCCCCTTATCTGGGGAAAAAACATACATACCTGTCACAACTAAAACAATACAGCCGGCAATGGCCGTAGGCACGGCCCACTTTAGGGAGCGGCTGATTTCCGTTTCTTGAACAGAGTCTAGGGTAATATCGTCGATGATCACTTTTGTAACTGATGTATCGTGACTCAAGTAGGCCAACGATGCGAGGCCTTCCTGAGAAGATAAAGTTCCTGATGCTTGGTTGTTTTCAATTTGTTCCACTAGTTCAAGTTTGGCCTGCTCAAAACTTGACTCCAAAGGGGCCAGTGGAAGATCTGTGGGCCTGTGTCCGCGGCGTTCATAAAGTTCGATCTGATGAATTTTTTTCCATTCTTGTCCATCATCACAGGAGATGAGGTCAGTCATCGATAAAAGATTCATGTCTATCTTACGGTCGATATCTTCTTTAGAAAGTGGGACAGATTTCATTCCATGGATCATGATCCAAAAGGGACCTTTGTAAGTAGCACTGGCCGCTTCAATGACGGCCGGTTTACGTCTTTGAAAAAGAGCGTGGGAGAAAAAGGGTTGCCAATCATATTGATCAATACGTGTGGCAAAAGCATTGTCAAAAGAAGATTCATTGTCAGCAGCGTAATGTTTTAAAGATTCACTTTCAAATGGACCTTGGATATCTTCGCCGATTTTTATCATCCATAGGTCGTGATTATCAAGGGCCAGCTGCTCGATAGTCTCTTTGGTTAGTGGTTTTAGATCAATTGTTCCCATATTATCCCTGGCAAATTCTTCCTCTCTTTCGGCTTATTGAGTAAATTTCTTTAAAAAGTTCACTTGTTTTTATTGAGTTTTTGACTATCTCTTTTAAGAAAGGGATACTCGCCTTATAAGTGAGGGATATCTTGTGAATATGTTAGAGAGAACGACTCAGATAAAAGAACGCTTTTTACAGTTTAAAGACTGGGAAGACCGCTATAAAGAGCTTATTCAGCTTGGTAAAGGCTTATCTGTTTACCCAGAAGACAAACGTGAGGACAAATATAAAGTGAAGGGATGTCAGTCCCAAGTATGGCTTTATCCAGAGTTTAAAGATGGGCGAGTTTATTTTTATGGTGATTCGGATGCCATTTTAGTTAAAGGCATTGTCGGTATTTTGGTTAATGTTTATAACGATGCCACTCCCGATGAGATTTTGGCCACGAGACCAGATTTTTTAAAGGAAGTGGGTATTACGGAACATTTATCTATGAATCGCTCAAATGGACTTGCCGCCATGATGAAACAGATTCAGATGTATGCCTTGGTTTTTAAATCTTTGCAGAGGTCTTGATATGAAAATTTTAAGTCGTCCACGTCGAAATAGGCAAACCGAAGTCTTACGTTCCATGGTTAGAGAGAATCATCTTTCTGCTCAAAATCTTATCGCTCCGTTATTTGTAATAGATGGTAAAAATCAGAAAATTGCCATTAAATCCATGCCTGGGCAATACCGGCTTAGTTTAGATAATCTTCTTATTGAGGTCCAAGAATTATTTGCACTTGGGATCAAATGTATTGCTCTTTTTCCTGTGATTGATGAAAAACTAAAAACGCCTGATGCACGGGAAGCCTATAATCCAGAAAGTATTAATGCTCGTGCCATTCGTGCGATCAAACAAGCGCTGCCTGAGATGATGATCATGGGAGATATCGCTCTTGATCCTTATTCATCAGAGGGGCATGATGGTTTGTTTGATCCTCATTCGGGTGAAATTTTAAATGATCCGACTTTAGAAGTTCTTGCTCGTCAGGCCATTTGTCAGGCAAAGGCGGGAGCCGATATCATTGGACCCTCTGACATGATGGATGGGCGAGTGGGATATCTTCGTTGTGCTTTGGATGAGGCGGGTTTTGAGCGCGTGATCATTATGAGTTATTGTGCCAAATACGCTTCGGCCTATTATGGCCCGTTCAGAGAAGCATTGGATTCGGCCCCTAAAAAAGGCGATAAAAAATCATATCAGATGGATCCGGCCAACAGTGAGGAAGCTTTAAGAGAAGCGCGTTTGGATGAAGCTGAAGGTGCGGACATTCTTATGGTTAAACCTGGATTGCCTTATTTGGACATCATTCATCGTTTAAAAAGTACGTCTCACCTACCCATTGCTGCTTACAACGTGAGTGGGGAATATGCCATGGTCAAAGCAGCTGCACAGAATGGTTGGATTGAAAATGATAAGGTCATTTTAGAAACACTTCTTTGTTTTAGAAGGGCGGGAGCAGACATCATACTTACTTATTTTGCAAAAGAAGCGGCCCAGCTTTTGAGGAAATCATGATCAAGTTGATTCTGGCCCTAAGTCTTGTCATGAATGGGTATTTTATTTATAAATCACGCAAGGCCCCCTCAGGAGTCGTGTTGACTCAAGCTCTGAAAGCTCCTTCTTCCGAAATCTTGATCCAGGATCAAGTGAGTTCTGTTCAGGCGGCATCTCAAGTTAAAACAGAAACAAAAAACGTTCAGTCTCAAGGCATGAGTCATTATGAGTTTGAGGAAGTTTTTGATAAAATGGAGCAGGATAGGGAAGATTTTTTAGTCAGAGAGCTTGAACTCACACCCTTGATCATTTCTGAGATGAAACAACTCAAAGAGACGACTTTTAATAACATAAATCTTGTTTTTAGCTCTAAACATAAAACTCTCTCTTCTTTTGATCGCAGACGTCAGGTATTGGATTTAGAAGAAAGTCTGCATAAAAACTTGCAAAAGATCTTAGGTAAAAAGCGATGGCAGGCCTATCTGGAATACCGAGAAGATTACAATAACAGCATTATGAAAAGTGGGACTCATGCCTCGGGGCCAGTTCCTTTCATGGATCTGTGAGCTTTTAGCTTTCCCATACCCCTCTGAACTTCTATAATTAATCCATGCATATTCTTCTTGTGCGTTTCTCCAGTATGGGAGACGTTGTCCTTCAAACTGCAACAATCAACTGGCTGCGCTCTCTTTTGGGCCATACACTCACAATTAGTTTTGTGACCTCCCAAGAATTTGTCTCTCTTTTAGAAAATCATCCTGAAGTTAATCATGTCATTGGATTTAATCGAAGAGGGGAGACGTGGAAAGATCTTAAACATAAAATCCATTCTCTTCATCGAGAAAAACCTATTGATCTCATTTTTGATCTTCACGCCACACTGAGATCTTTTAGACTCCGTTGTTCATTTTGGACCATACCGGCCCTTACTGTTGATAAAAGACGTTGGGAGAGATTTTTTTTAACAAAAATTAAAAGTGTGACTTTAAGAAGATGGATGAATAATCAATTTTTTGGGCTTGGGCCCCAGGTGGAGAGGATTATTAAGGATTTTGAATCCATCTTTGGTGACTCGAGGGGGCGCTGCCGCACTGAAGAGTTAAGAAATGGTCCCCATCAAGAATTGACTTCTTTAGCTGAGCTTCCTCTTTATCAATTACCGAGACCCTATATTGTGATCGCACCATCGGCTTCCTATTATTATAAACGTTGGCCCGTACAATCTTTTGTAGAACTTACTCAAAAACTTCTTGAAGCAACCACTTTTCATTACGTCATTTTAGCAGGCCCTGATGATTCTTTTTGTGATGCTTTTAAAGTCATTGAGTCGGATCGGTTGCATTATTTGCAAGGTAAAACAACACTTAAAGAATCCATGAGTATCCTTGAACAATCTATTCTCTGTGTGGGAAATGATTCAGGCATGAATCATATTGCTGAAGCTTATGGAGTCCCATGTGTGACTTTATTTGGGCCCACTGATCCTTTGTTTGGTTTTGCTCCACATGGGGCCAGTTCAGTGACCATTTCTAAAGAGCTGTGGTGTAAACCATGTTCTACTACAGGAAAGAAGGCCTGTTTTAGAGACCGGCACTATTGTATGGAAAATATAACAGTAGATGAAGTCAAGGATGAAGTTTTGAAAGTGGCGGTCATTGCGTGAAGTTACTTTTATATTTTTTTTATTTGCCGTTATTACGTTTTTTAGGACTTTTAGTTTGTTGGCTTCCGGCCTATCAAGAACGTTTAAACTTTGAAAAAAGAAATCTCTCCGATCCTTTGTCGCAAAAAATGAATGATGCCGATTTATGTTTTGAATTCTCTAGTGAAGGAGAGTATCAGCAGGTAGCTAGTATTATCGATGATGCTTTAGGTTTAGGCAAAAAAGTGGAGTTAGTTTTTTTTTCTCCCAGTGTAGAAAAAACAATGATGAAGTTGGGCGCAAAACATGCAACCCAGATACGTTATTTACGTTACCCCTTGTTGAGCTTTTATCTTCTTTCTTTTTCTTCTTGGATCAGTGCTAAACATTTAATTCTTGTGAGGTATGATCTTTTTTTAGACTTTTTAGTTTGGGCGATGGAACCAGGGCATAAACTTTCAATGGTATGGGTGAGTTTTAAAAAAGAGCGCATTCGCCATAAAAAGATCTCATGGATGAAAAAAAAATTTCTCAAACAGTCAGACAAAATATTTTATGCTTCTGAAAAAGATCAGGAACAAGGAATAAAACTGGGTCTCTCCGGTGACTCTTATGATTTTCGAATGGAACAAATCCGTCGAAGAATTCTGACTCGACATGAAAAGCTGCGCCATGATTTTTTTCTTTATTCCGAGCTTTTACAACGATTAGAAAAATTTCCACGGGGCAAAAGATTGATTTTTGCTAATGTTTGGCCCAGTGATCTTTTTTTACTCAAAAATATCCCTAAAGATTTTATAACAGTGGTCTTGCCTCATAATCTTACTCCCGAAATTCTCGAGGTCTTCAGATCCGAGTTGAAAAATGGAGTAGAATTGGGAGAGAGCAGTGTTTCATTGCCTGAGGGAAACATTTATTTTCTGAATATCAAAGGTATCTTGTGTGAGCTGTATTCAGATTTTGGGAAGGCCTATGTGGGTGGTGGTTTTGAAACAAGTATTCATTCTCTTCTTGAACCTTTAGTGGCCGGATCTGAACATATTTCTTCGGGGCCTCTTCATCACCGTTCTACGGAATTTGATTTGGCCCAAAAAATGGGACATGTCACAGTCGTTAACACACCTCAGGATTTTTTCTTGTGGCTGCAGCTAGAGGGTAGCAGGGGTTCACTTTCTGAAACTTTACGTCCCTTTTTAAATAGGTATGATGGTTGTAGAAAGGAAATCATTTCATGTTAAAAAATCGTTATGAAGAAATCCTTGTGGGACGCTCACTGATGTCGCTTGTTAGGGGACTTATTTCCTTAAAACGAAATCGTACGACCTTACTTATCGATGATTATCGTTTTCATGCCGAAAGTTATCCCTCACACTTTTTATCAGAGATGGAGATTTTGGCATTTTTGCGTTTAGGAAAAAATTACGATATCCCAGAACTCAAAGATATGCGCCAGTTTCTGATCCCGGCCAATATTGAACTTGCCACAGAAAAATGGCGCTTAATCTTAGGCAGAAGTCCGCTCGAGAATTTAAAAGAGGTTCTTAGAAAATTTCCTGAACTATTAGATGAATCAGATCTGGATTTGGTATTTGCTCTTACTCCCGTAGAGTTTGACAGTTATTTTTTAGAAGAGATTAAACGTTACGAGGCTTTAATCTATGATTCGAGCATGCGTCCTAAAGGCGTGCGTTTTGAACTTCAAGGGCCTAAATGGCTTAAGACGATCTATCAGCGTTTAGGTGAGATGCTCAATACTGAATATCAAGTTGCTAAAAACTTAAAATATTCAAGTCTTCTGCATCTTCTGGGTTTATCTGCGGAAGAGAAATTAAAAACACGCATTGGACCGGAAGAAGTGCCTTTTTATTTCTTTCGTCTTTTGTCTCCCATCTACCGTTTGCAGGATTTTTTTCTCACCACACAGCTTAAACGCAGGCTTTTGCTTTTGGGTGGTGATTATAAAGAGAGCTCAGTTCAGTTTTGGCAGTTTCATGAGAAAAAATTTGAAAATCTTTTGCTTGCTAGTTTTGAGGGTGTGATCTCTGGAAAACGTGTGCTCTTTTTTTCTCACTTACCGGAAGAGGTCCCCTTTAAATTAAAATCTCCTTATCCAATGTTTCGTAAAACTCAGATGAGTCCTATGAAGCGCGCCACTACACTTTTCCCTCCAACTTCATTAACTTTTTTGGCCTCCACCCATTTGATTGGTTCTGAAAGGCCTTTTAGAGTCTTGGCACGAGCAGCGGATATGACCTATTTCCACTGGCCATATCCTGAGCTTCCAGGGTCTAAGGCGGAGTTCTATGAGAAGGATCTTAAAGAGGCCTACCAAAAGGATGCTGAAAGTTTGCCTTTTGAGCAGGTAGGTGCCATTCCTCAAGGGATTCTCAGTGTTTCTATGGACTTACGACAGATTCGGGAGGTTAGAAAATCTGAGTCGCCAACTTTGGGACTTTTGCCTCTATCAATTGTTACTCATGATGAGGACATCCAAGGTTTTGAATATTGGGGTCCGTTTAAGTACAAGTCACTAGGATTATTATCCCTATGTTATGGAGTCGAGGGGATTTAGGTTATAATGGTGGGGTATGAAAAAACGCCCTTTCAAAATTGGTAACCTTGGCCAGACCTCTTTAGAGTACTTGCTTCTTATTGTGGTTTCTAGTGGCATTGGTCTGACCTTTTTTAAGAAAGCAGAGGATTTTTTACTTAAAAACCCCAACAGTCTTATTGGAAAACACATCCGAGGTTTGGAGCAGCAGCTTTCAAGTGACCCAAAATTCAAGACTTTTAACTTTATTCGTTAACAATTTTTTATACACCCCTTGTAAAAATGACCGACACGACGTGCCGCCTTGCGTTAAGGCGGTATCCTTAGGGAAATTTGACCATTTCCTTTCGAGGAGGAGTGTTATGAAAACGAAATCAATTTTGCTTTTAGCATTAAGCATGAGTTTTGCCACGGCCTTTGCCCAGACAGAACAAGTGTTAAATTCAGATCCCATCGATGTTGATGGATACCTAGCTGAAAAACAAGTGACTGATCACGAACTTGAAACGATCAAAAACGAGATTAGAAAACAAAAAGGCGAAGTGGTCCTTAATAAAGAAAAATCAAAAGGTTTTAAAGAACTCTCAAAAACAACTGAAAAGCTTTCAGAGACAACTGAAGAATATATTGATGATAAAAAAGATGCTCAAAAAGACATCGCCGAATACAACGCTAAGATCAAATGTCTTATGGAAGAAAATCCAACTAAAGACTGTGACAAGTATATTCGTAACCGTGACCGTCATGAAGATGAAGTGACAGTGGCCCAGGCCGCTCCTGAGGTAGCTATTTCATCAACAAACGTAGAGGTGGCATCAACTGGTGAGAATCCATTTGAGATCATCAAGCTTCTTCCTTACGCCGGCGGGACTCAGTATAACGGGGAAATAGAGCAGATTGAGGCCGAGATCTCTGCAGGTCTAAGACTTGAATCAAATATAAATAAACGTTTTAGTATGGGTATTGGTTTTAATTATGCTCAACTTAAGACTGAAGACTTTGCGAATAATGGTTTTAATTCCAATCCATTTGCTGGTGGATATTATGGATTCTACGGTGCTAAAGGCCGCGAGATTCAATTTAATACAATGGGAATTGATCTTTATGGGAAGTTTTTTATCACTAACGGTAATCGTTTTCGCCCTTATGTTGGAGCTGGACTTGGATATAACCGCTCAAATATGAAATATACCAACAACAGTCAATTTTCTCAAACTGGTTATCAGTTTGGTGATGAAGGATATAAAACGAGTTATGCAACGGGAACATTTATGATGGGTTCTGAAATCATGATCACTGAGAAAGTAGGGATCAATTTAGAAGGTGCTTATGCAACTGGTCTTGGAAGTAGTCTTTCAAGTCAGAACGCTCAAAGCCCGATCAATTCACCTGATCAAAGTCGTTTACGCCAACTAGGTGATGAAATCATCAACGCAAATGCATTATCAATCTTCGCTGGCATGGTGGTCACCTTTTAATTGACCTCAGCGTTAGAATACCCCCCCTCGAAAAAGGGCCCTCCGTAGTGGAGGGCCTTTTTTTTATTTCGTAACTGCTTCTGCCTCGTTAGAATAGAATCAGAAAATAACACTTCAAACGATTCATATTTATAACAAGGATGTCTTATGAAACCAGTCTATCTAGTAGATGGAAAACGTACTCCACATGCGAAGTCAGGTGGAGAGCTTAAAGAAATAGCAGCTCCCTACTTAGGTCACTATTTGATTCGCCACTTGGTTGATAAGTTTGCTCTTCCATCTGATCAAGTCGACGAAGTCATTATCGGAAACACCGGTGCTCCAGCAAAATATCCCAATGTGGGTCGAGTGATCGCTCTGGAAGCAGGTCTTCATAAAAAAACCTCTGGTTACACGGTTCACAGAAACTGTGCTTCGGGAATGGAGGCCCTTGCTCAGGCCTACATGAAAATCGGATCAGGCCGAAATGATCTTATATTTGCCGGTGGTGTAGAGAACATGACTCAGATGCCGCTTATGTTTAATAAACACATGACGGAATTTTTTATGGACCTCATGAAAGCAAAATCACCAGTGGAAAAGATGAGAATCTTCTCTCAGTTTAGACCACATTTTTTAGCTCCCGTGATTGCCATTGAGCAAGGTCTCACGGATCCTTTCTGTGGCAGAAACATGGGACAAACAGCAGAAACTCTGGCCCGTGAATTTGGAATTTCCCGACTTGAGCAAGATGAATTTGCCAATGCTTCTCATCACAAAACGGCAGCTGCGACGAAAGAAGGAAAATTTCGTGATGAAATTCTTCCAATCACCGCTGGTGAAAAATTAGATAAGATGGTGGCCGATGATATTGGCTTCCGTGCGAATTCAACCGTTGAAGGTCTGGGTAAACTTAAACCATATTTTGAAAAAGAAACTGGAACTGTCACTGTCGGAAATGCTTGTCCCATCACTGATGGTGGATCTATGTGGCTCCTTGCCTCAGAAGAAGCCGTTAAAAAATATAATCTTGATCCTATCGCCCGTATGGTGGATTACCACTTCCATGGTCTTGAGCCAGAGAGGATGGGACTGGGTCCTGTGATGGCGACTCATGGACTTCTAAAACGCACAAATATGAAACTTTCGGACATTGATCTGTTTGAAATTAACGAAGCTTTTGCTGCACAAGTCTTGGGCTGTATTAAAGTCATGAAAGATAAAACTCTCTCCAGCAAGTGGGGCATTAACGAAACCATGGGGGAAGTCCCTCTCGAAAATCTGAACGTGAATGGAGGAGGTATTGCCCTTGGACATCCAGTTGGTTCAACTGGATCACGCCTTGTTGTGACTCTTGCTCACGAGCTTAAGCGTCGCCATAAAAAATATGGTCTGGCCACACTGTGTATCGGTGGCGGTCAAGGTGGAGCGGTCATCATTGAAAACTTAAAAATGTAAGAGGCATCTATGAACTATAAACATCTTTCTGTTGAAGTTAAAAATGACATTCTCTGGGTGGGTTTTGGTCTACATGAAAAAAAGTCCATGACCACTTTAAATGTAGATAATTTGGCCGAACTTAAGGCCGTGGTAGAAGAAGCTTCTGAGATGGAGAAAAAACAAAACATCAAAGGATTAGCTTTTTTCTCACATAAGCCGGGTGTTTTTTTAGCTGGTATGGACATCAATGTCATCTCTACTTTAACAAGTGAGGCAGAGGCCCTTCGTGGATTAGATGAAGGACACAAAATCTTTAACGCTATTGAAGATTTAAAAATTCAAACAGTGGCACTGGTTGATGGCATTTGTTTGGGTGGAGGTCTTGAATTATCTCTGGCCTGCAAAAAGATTTTTATTTCTGATAGTTCAAAAACAGCTTTGGGCTTACCAGAAGTTATGTTGGGAGTATTGCCAGGGTTTGGTGGAACTTACAGATTACCCCGAAGAGTAGGACTTCCGGCCGCCCTTGACATGATCCTTACAGGCAAACAAATTAAGGGCAGGAATGCTTATAAAATGGGTCTTGTTGATGCTGTTTTACCTACCGAGAGGATGAAAGAGTTAACGCCTCTTTATCTTTTAAATCGTCGCACTGGTAAAAAGAAGAATATGAAAGAGGAGATTCAAGCAGCAGCTATGGATAACTTCCTTACTCGGAAAATAATTTTTCAGAAGGCCCGTGAAAAAGTTTTAGAGATGTCTAAAGGTTTTTATCCTGCTCCATTAAAAATTCTTGAAGTCCTAGAGTCTGCTGCAGGAAAAAACCGCTTGGATGCACTTGCACTTGAGGCCCAAGGTTTTGCTGAACTGTCACAGAGTTCTCAATCAAAAAATCTTCAACATATTTATTTTATGACAGAAGCTTGCAAAAAAGTTGAAAACAAAGACAAGCTTCCGACAGTAAAACGGGGAGCCGTTTTAGGTGCAGGGGTCATGGGTGGAGGGATTGCATGGTTATTTGCTCAAAATAATCAGGCCCCATTAATGAAAGATATAACTCCTGTTGCCTTAGAACTTGGATTAAAACAAGCTTCTGAAAATTTTTCGAAGGCCCTTAAACGTCGTAAAATGTCTGAAGATGAATTTAACCGTAAAATGAGATCCATTGACCCTGTTTTAAGTTTCGAAGGTTTTAAAAGTGCTGATCTGGTGGTTGAGGCCGTCGTTGAGAATATGGATATTAAGAAAAAAGTTCTTAACGAGCTTGAAGGTCATGTCCGTAAAGATTGTATTATTACCTCTAATACGTCCTCTTTATCTATTGAGGAGATGAGTAAGTCCCTTGTTGATTCATCCCGTTTTGCGGGACTGCATTTTTTTAATCCTGTTAACAAAATGCCGCTCGTTGAAATTGTCACTCACGATAAAGTTCATCCAGAAGTTATAAATACGCTGGTGAAGTGGGTTCTGGATGTGAAAAAAACACCTATTGTAGTTAAAGATGGCCCAGGTTTTTTAGTGAACCGTATTCTTGCTCCTTATCTCAATGAGGCCGGATATCTTTTAGAGGCCGGGGTATCTGTCGAGGCCATCGATGAGGCGGCCCTTAACTTTGGAATGCCCATGGGCCCGTGTCGTCTGATGGATGAAGTGGGGCTTGATGTATGTGTAAAAGTGGGCAAGATCATGTTTGATGGTTTAGGTAAACGCGCCACCTCAAGTTCTTTGGCCCAAAAACTTTATGAGTCGAAACTTCTTGGTAAAAAAGGTGGCAAAGGTTTTTACATTTACGATGAAAAAGGCAAAGTGACAGGTCAAAATCCTGATGTTGCTAAATTTCTTCCATCCAAAAAATTGCGCATTGATGAGATGGTCATCCAGATGAGGCTCTTTTTACCGATGGTCAATGAGGCCGCCTACATTTTAAATGATAAAATTTGTGACAAGGCCTCAACTGTTGATATGGGAATGATTTATGGAACGGGCTTTGCTCCTTTCCGTGGTGGTCTTCTTAAGTGGGCCGATTCAGAAGGTCTTGATCAGGTTGTTGAGCGCTTAAATAACTTCGCCAGAGAAGTGAGCAGTGACAGATACGAAGTATCACCTTTTCTTTCTCTGATGGTTAAAGAGAAGAAGAAGTTCTACGATCTTTAATGAAAACAGCTCCTTTTTTTCGTTATTTTTTTAGTTACATCCTAAGAGCAAAAACTCGCCAACGACTGCTTTTTATCGCAGTTGTTGGCCTATTCCTTTCAGCTTTTTCATTGATGGTTATTCAAGGCATCATGGGTGGGTTGCAGAAGGGGCTTATTGCCCGATCGAAGGCCATAAATGGTTCCCATCTGATTCAGTTCAGTGAGATTACGAACTCCTCGTTAGTTGAGATTAAGGACATTCTCACTAAGGAAGATGTCCCCTTTTATTCCGAGATCGAAATTGAAGTGATGCTTAAACATAAAAGTTTTGTCGCCCCGGCCAAGATTCATGGTATTGATCTCACCGATGAGATTCCCGAGTTCTTAAAAGAAAAAGATTTTAAGGGCCTGGTCATGGGAAGTGATCTAGCTTCAAAGGTCCGCCTGCAGTTTTTAGATGATGTACAAATCATTTCTCCAGGTGTCACTGATTCTCTTATGGGGGAAGTTCCAAGATTTTTATCTGAATCACTTTCTGATTACGTTTACACAGAACTCTCTGAAGTTGATGAATTCGAAGTCTGGGTTAGAGCGGGATTTGTGCAAAATCTTATGCGTAAAAAAGGCATTAATCAGATCCGCCTCTTTGGAGAGGTGTCCCCCGAGGTTCGTAAAAAGATTGAGTTACTTAAAACAGAAACTTCTTTTCGATGGATCACTTGGGAAGAGATGAACAATGCTTTGGTTTGGTCCCTTAATCTTGAAACCAATGTGATGCTTTTTCTTTTTATCAGCATGAGTTTCCTTGTTGCCATCGCTATTACTTCTGGACTTCTCATCTTTTACAGTAAGATTAGAAAAGATCTGATGAGCTTTTGGATTTTGGGCATGGCCCAGTCTCAGCTGATTAAACTCTGTTTCCACTTTACTCTGATACTTTCTGCCGTTACCTGTTTATTTGGGGGGCTCATGGGTTTTATTACCTTAAAAGTTCTTGAGTCTTATGGTCATGATTTTATGCCAGATATCTTCGTAGAAAGACGTCTTCCGGTAGATCTGGGGCCGTTACACATCCTCACGAGTTTGTTTATTCCGTTTGCTATCTCCGTGATTTTTAGTTATTTTTCTTTTGCTCATTTTAAAAAAGAAAATCAGTCTTTTGTCTCTATTGTAAGAAGTCTCGGTTAATCAGAAAAAGGTTTTTGGAAAAATCCCATTACAGAGTACCATTAAGAGGATTCAAGATGAATCACGGACACCTCGCAAGGATTGCTCATGGCCAACGTTTCACTTTCTCAATTTTTTCCAAAAACATTTTTGAACGAAAACAATTTAGAACGATCCTTAGGTGAAGATTTTTCTCTTTGTGAAAATGGCAATATGATTTTTCACTGGGCCGACTTTCATGAGACCTGTGATACCGTCAAGACGGCCTTGGCCAATGATCCTATTTTAAAAGATGATTTTGAAAAAAAAGAAATGGGGCTTTCTCGTTTGGGACATATCCCTGTTTGGATCCGTACTCAATCGAAAGTTCATCAGACAACGATGTTTGATCTGTATGAGCGTTATATCCTTAATCAATCAAATAATATTGGGGTTGATCCTTTTGGGCCCATCGAGGTTTCTTTTATTTCTGGCACTGGCCCATTTAAGGGCATGGCGATCGCTGAATGTTTTAATAAATCTACCTATAAAGATTTTGTTCTTGTTTATCTTTTAAAAGGCAAACTTCCAAAAAGAGATTTCAGGATACGCTTAAAATCAAAAATTTTGATGGAGTATGGGCACGATTTAAATGCGGCCAATCTGGTAAGCTTAGAGCAGATAACGGCCAATGGCCTTCTTTTATCTATGGAGTCAGATCTTTTTTTAAAAGAAGTTTCAAAAAGTCCACAGCTGAGGATTCTTCTGGATACAAACGTACTTAAAAATTCCATGGGTAAAAATCTTGGGGAACTTCAAACTTATCTTTCCGAGTATACATTCAATCTTTTTTATACTTCTAACAAAAATGATGGAATAACATGTACCATTCAAGATTTTTCCATCCAATCTAGTTTTGATTTTTTAAAAAATAAAAAAGTGTACCTTTTTATTAGTTTTAATAATCTCGCTAAAACGCATCCAGAGAGTGTCAAAAATCTTCAAGGATTTGTGACCTATTCCCGCGAAATCGTTCGTACTCATTACCAGGATTTTTCAAAAAAACATAAATCTGCTTAAGTCTTTTTTAAATCATAGTCCACTTGATAGGCAGCACTTTTATCAAGATTCTTACGACGTTTATCATAACGTTCAGTCGTCGTGATATTGGAGTGACCTGCAAAGGTCGCGACATCTCTTAGAGGAGTGAGCTGAGTGTCAAGTAAGTGTGAGATCACCGTGGCACGGCAAGAGTGAGGGGAGACTTGTTTATTGATTCCAACTGTCTTGGCGTACTTCTCAATGACTCGATAAATAGTTGAGCCATCCATAGGTTTTTCATTTTTTGTCTTTTCCTCCGTTTGAATCAGATAATCATCAGGTTGAAAAACACTTTCTAATGAAGAGATGTATTGTCTAATTTCTTCCACCACAAAAATATTTAAAGGAACTAATCGAATCTTATCGCCCTTACCATGAATGCTCAGAACGGTATGGCCCCTGTCCTCAGCAATGCTACTGATCTTAATTTGTGTGAGCTCAGATCGTCTTAAACCCAGATTAAAAAGCAGGACCATGATCAAGCGATGAGTGCGTCCTTTGTGAGTGGAGAGATCTGGGGCATTGATCATCTTCATCACCTCATGATCATCAAATGCGGCGGTAGGGCATTCAGTTTGAACTTTAGGTAGTTTAATTGTATCCAGGGGATTATGAGTCATGAGTTTAGAGGCCACGGCCCATTTGATAAAAGAGCGGATGCACACCAAGCGGCGGTTGATGGTTGCAGAGGCAAGACCTTTGCCTAAAAGATGATCTCGATAGAGCTGAAAGTGATATGATTCGATATCGCCAGGTTGAGAGATCGTGACATTTCCAGAGCGGAGAAACTCAAAAAAAAACTGCAGGTCTTTGATATAAGCCTTTTTGGTATCTTCGGATAAAAATTGAAATAAAAATTCTTGAATAAAGTCAGTGATGGAGGTTTTTTTCTGAGAGGCCGCCTCAAACTTTTGGGCCAGATCCTGATTGATGGAAACGATGACTTCATGTGATTTTTTCTTCATGGATTTATTTTAACGGAAATCTCATAAAATAAATAAGAGAAGAATTGTCGGGAATGAAGCTTCTGGCTAAGTTTTAGGCAAACAGAGATAATAATTAAAACGAGGAGCATTATGATAGAGGTTGTTAGTGGTTTGGGTGGAATTCTTTTAGGTGTCTGTTTATATCACCTACGTGTGCAAAAACTCATCCTTGAGTACCGCCTGCTTAAAGAAAAAATGATCCTGCAAGAGAAGTATCATCAAGAATCTTCACAAAATCTTGAACTCCGCCTTAAAGAGTTTTCCGAGAAAATCTTGGAAGAAAAATCTCGCCGATTTCGAGAAGATTCTCTTCGTGGCATGGAACTTGTGTTTCATCCATTTAGAGATCGTATGGTAGATTTTCAAAAAAAAGTCGAAGAGATGCACCTGACTGACACCAAAGATCGCCTTAAACTTCATGCAGAGATTGAGCAGATTATGTTTTTAGGTCAGAAGATGAGCCTTGAAACTGAAAATCTTACCCGGGCCCTAAAAGGGGATGTAAAGATGCAAGGAAATTGGGGAGAGCTTATTTTACAAAGAGTGCTTGAGTCATCGGGGTTAAGAGAAGGTGAAGAATTTACTTTGCAAGGCAAGGATCTCAAACTAAAAGATGAAGATGGTAAACATCAGATGCCAGATGTGATCATCAATCTTCCGGATAACAAACATCTTATCATCGATTCAAAAGTATCCTTAGTCGCTTATGAGAGATACATTAATCAAAATGGCGAAGAAGATCTTTCAAGCTTTCTTGATTCTTTGTATGCCCATATTAAAGGACTCTCGTTTAAAAAATACCAAACTCTTGAAAAAATGGTGACACCGGACTACGTCATGATGTTTATCCCCGTTGAAGGTGCCTTTATGCTGGCCATGCAAAAAGATAAAGAAATTTTTAGTTTTGCATGGGAGAAAAATGTGGTGATCGTAAGTCCTTCCACTTTACTTGCGACTCTCAGAACAGTGGCCAGTTTATGGAAACAAGAGCGCCAAACAAAAAATGCCATTGAGATCGCACGCCAGGCCGGTGCCTTGTATGATAAGTTTGTGGGTGTTGCTGATGATCTGGATCAGATGCAAAATCAGATTAAAAAAGTGGGGGAATCATTTGATTTACTAAGAGGGAAAATGCTTACAGGTAAAGGAAGCTTAGCTAGTCGTATGGAGGGATTAAAAGAGTTGGGGGCGAAGACGACAAAAAATCTTGCTCAGTTAGATCAATAGATTAAATTTTTGAGCACAACGAAAATGTGCAATCTCTTCACTTAAATCATCGCACTCCAAATTTTCAGCATCAAGGAATAGGACGCAAGCTGATTAATCAGGCCTTAAGCAGATATTCTCGTGTGATAACACATATGCTCCTTATTGATGATGAAGAGATAATCTGGAGCAGGGATACTAATGGATAACATAGGAGCTCAACTTGTGAATTGTCGTGAAAAAAAATATAAGAATCACCAGGTATTACGCATCTAAATCTTTTCTCCGTTTTATTTAACATTTCACTCTATGCACGAAGTGGATCAAGGTAAGCTGCTAGAAATTCATTCAGTCATTTATTTTTTGTTCATCACCTTTTACTTCTTCGTCCTCCTCATAGGCATCTCTGACATTGTAGCTAATATCCTTTATATTATTAAATTCTGAGCTTCTAAGTTCACTACGAGGAAATAAACGGTTAAAACTTTTATTGATTCTCGTTTCAAGTAAAGATCTTCTGATAATGAGTCCTGATCCAAATGCACTTAATAAAGATTTGACCATTTGATCACTTTGTACATTTTTGCAGTCAAGAAGGTCTGTGCCTGCTTGTTCATAACTGAAAGTGGCCGCTTCAATCGCTTTGCAGCGTTTTTTAGTGATAGAAATTTCGTTCATATCATTAATGCTTGAGAGCATTTCATTTAAAACTAAAGGGCTCGATCGCATCATGAGTCCAGCGCGGCTTAAATTTTTACCATAGGAAATAAAAGATCCAAAACCAAAACTGGCCAGCGTAAATGCTGTGTCGAGTGCCAGTGTACGAAGTTCGGTCATGGCCTTATTTTTTAACAGTCTATTTTCAAGTCTGCATTGGGCATAAAAAAGTTTTTCAGTCTCAGGATTTTTTTCGGTGATGACCGACATTAAAACTTCTTCAATAAGAGTTGTATCTAGGAGCCTTTTATTAAAATAATTTTGATCACTAATCTTTTTGAGATCACTGGCTCTTTCCTCAATGACTTCTTTGGTATCGATGATAGCATGCTCTAAAAGAGAGATAAAACGTTTGTCACCCATTTCATAAGGGAAACCAGATTTTAGAACGTCTTCAATAAAATGATGAAACCATGGATTCGAAAGAAGTGGAGATTGATTAAGCAATTCCCCTTTGGTGGCGTCAAGGAGTTTGAGCTTTGTTGAGATTTTTTTAGTTTCTTCTTTTATATTTTCACGACAAAGTCGATCTAAATGAATACAAGTAGGTTCAGCAAGTTCTCTTAGGACCTTTTTTCTTTGCACCTCAATGTCACCGATAAGAATCATATTTTCTTCCATACGAATGAGGTCTGGATGATTCTTGTTAAGTTGTATTTGATTAAGATGCTATACCCATCACGCTTGAGTTTTCAGGTTCCTAAAACTTCAAAATTGTCAGTCAAAAGCGTCGCAAGTTCACTGCGGTATTTTCTGATGTAGCGAAAAAAGTTTAAACATGCATTTTTAAA
>Ga0247843_1003390_pt1 | contig 26345 bp, 24 predicted proteins | sample LaCruzMarch2017__FD_192420 | JGI IMG/M metagenome (GOLD analysis project Ga0247843, IMG submission 192420) | Freshwater microbial communities from meromictic Lake La Cruz, Castile-La Mancha, Spain - LaCruzMarch2017_8m | ecosystem: Environmental > Aquatic > Freshwater > Lake | place: Spain... | reverse complement strand
GGAACTACACCATCAACGACATGATGGCGCGCCAGCTCCGCATGCGTGGCTACAACGTGCTGATGCCCATGGGTTGGGATGCGTTTGGTATGCCCGCAGAAAACGCCGCGATTAAGTCCATGGTCCATCCCGCCAAATGGACCTACGACAACATCGCTTACATGAAGAAACAAATGAAGGCCATGGGGTTGGCGATCGATTGGTCCCGCGAAATGTGTGCCTGCGATCCGTCTTACTACAAGTGGAATCAATGGCTATTTCTCAAAATGCTGGATAAAGGCATCGTCTACCGCAAAACACAGGTCGTCAACTGGGACCCTATCGACAACACCGTGCTGGCCAACGAACAGGTGGTGGATGGACGTGGCTGGCGTTCGGGCGCCTTGGTTGAAAAACGCGAGATTCCTGGCTATTACTTGCGCATTACTGACTACGCGAGCGAACTTCTCGAGCAGGTCCAGGACGGCCTTGCGGGCTGGCCTGATCGCGTCCGCGCCATGCAGGAAAACTGGATTGGCAAAAGCGAGGGTGTGCGTTTCGCCTTCCCGCACAGCATCAAAGACGCGAGCGGCCAATTGATTCAAGACGGCAAGATGTACGTCTTTACGACCCGCGCCGATACCGTCATGGGTGTGACATTTTGTGCCGTGGCGCCTGAGCACCCACTTGCGCAACACGCCGCACTCACCCGCCCCGCTCTCGCCGCCTTTATCGAACAATGCAAACAAGGCGGCACCACCGAAGCTGAGCTCGCAACACGCGAAAAAGAGGGCCTCGATACGGGTCTTGTTGTTTCCCATCCGTTGACCGGTGAAACCGTGCCCGTTTGGGTCGGCAACTACGTATTAATGAGCTATGGTGATGGCGCGGTCATGGGCGTGCCTGCGCACGACGAGCGGGACTTTGCCTTTGCCAACAAATACGGCCTTCCAATCAAACAAGTCGTTCAGGTGGGTGACAAGCCTTTTGACGACAAAATCTGGCATGAGTCTTACGCTGACAAACAATCGGGCCGACTGATCCATTCGGGCAAGTACGACGGCCTAAGCTTTCCACAAGCTATTGAGGCCATTGCCAGTGAACTAGAGTCTCTCAAGCTCGGTACACGCCAAACGACTTGGCGTTTGCGCGACTGGGGTATTTCTCGTCAACGCTATTGGGGCACACCGATTCCAATCATCCATTGCGATGATTGCGGCGCAGTGCCTGTGCCAGAAAAAGATCTACCCGTGGTGCTGCCTGAGGATTTGATTCCGGACGGCAGTGGCAATCCGCTGACCAAACATGCGTCCTTTTTACATTGCCAATGTCCGAGTTGTGGCAAAGACGCGCGTCGCGAAACCGACACGATGGATACCTTCGTGGATTCGTCCTGGTATTTCATGCGCTACACGTCGCCCGGTAATAATCAAGAGATGGTCGATGCGCGCAATGACTACTGGATGCCGATGGATCAGTACATCGGCGGTATCGAGCACGCCGTGATGCACTTGCTGTATGCGCGTTTCTGGACTCGGGTGATGCGTGATCTTGGCTTGGTCAAGTTCGATGAGCCGTTCACCAAATTGCTGTGCCAAGGCATGGTACTCAACCATATCTACTCGGCTAAAACTGCCAAGGGTGGCATTGAGTATTTCTGGCCCGAAGAGGTCGAAAATACCTATGATGCCAAAGGTGCTATCACGGGAGCTCGACTTAAAAGTGACGGACGCGAAATCACTTACGGCGGCGTCGGCACCATGTCCAAGTCTAAAAACAATGGCGTCGATCCTCAATCCTTGATCGATACGCAAGGTGCCGATACCGCTCGCCTATTTGTCATGTTTACCAGTCCCCCGGAGCAAACGCTTGAATGGTCGGACTCTGGTGTCGAGGGCTCAAACCGCTTTTTGCGTCGCCTCTGGTCCTTGGGCGTTCAAAACAAGGCACATATCGCTGCCGGTCTCAAGGCACCCGTGCCGGATTGGGCGCAGGCTCCAAAGGAAGTTAAACAACTGCGTTTTGAAATTCACGCGCTGCTCAAACAGGCGGATTACGACTACCAACGGATTCAGTACAACACGGTCGTCTCCGCTTGCATGAAAATGCTCAACGCCATCGATGATGCCAAGCTTGGAGACGCCAGCTTCGCCCAAGCTGTGCACGCGGAAACCATGAGTATTTTGCTTCGAGTCCTCTACCCTGCCGTGCCCCACATTACTTGGCAACTCTGGGCGGAGCTTGGCTATGCAGAACCTTACGGCGATTTGTTGGATGCGCCTTGGCCGACGGTCGATGAGTCTGCGCTGTTGACCGACGAGGTTGAGCTGGTATTGCAAGTCAATGGCAAACTTCGTGGCAGTCTGAGTGTTGCCCGCGAAGCCACCCGCGAACAAATCGAACAACTCGCGATTGCACACGAGTCTGTCTCACGCAATCTCGAGGGTCGTCCGCCCAAACGAGTCATCGTGGTTCCTGGCAAACTTGTTAACGTCGTTGGATAACGGGAATATACCTGAATGAATCGGTCCATCGTGCGCATGCTGCTTGGTTTAATGACATTATTGCTTGCAGGCTGCGGCTTCAAAATGCAAGGCGCCACGCCCATGCCCTTTGACTCACTCGCCATCACGATTCCTCAAAACTCCCAATTTGGGGCGGACCTGCGTCGCGCCATTCGTGCGGCCTCGCCTGGGATCGTCATTATCGAACCCTCTGCGGCCCAATCTGGCGTCAAAACTGTCCCGCAAGCAAAGCTCGAACAGGTCTCCGAGTTCCGCAACTCTCGTATCGTCTCCCTCAATGCGCGAGGCAAACCCGAAGAGTTTGAATTAACCTTGGTCTATACCTTCCGACTCGTCAATGCCAAAAACCAGATCATTCTGCCTGAGACAACGCTTGCAGCTGCGCGCTCGATGCCCTTCGATGAGCGTGTCGTCCAGGCCAAAGAAGGCGAAGCCGTCACCCTTTTTCGCGATATGCAAAAGAGCTTAATTCCTCGCATGATGAGGCGCCTGACAGCCCCTGACATCAAGCAGCGCTGGGATGTACTTAAAGACTCCTCTCCAGCCGAGCAAGAGAATATTGAAACAGCCACTCCCATTCAGGCTCCGGCAGAAAATTTGCCTACGCCTTGGCAAATTCCTTCCCTGACGCCTCTACCCATTCCGGTCAATCCGGGCGGCTAAGCGGATCACCACGTGGATGCGCAACGCCTCATCAATGAACTCAGCCGACCAGGCGCAAAACTGGCGGCACTATTCGTGGTCACGGGCGATGATCCTCTGCTGACGATCGAAGCGACGGATGCTCTGCGTGGCATCGCACGCGCCGCAGGTTTTCTCGAACGCAGTTCTTTTTTGATGGATGCGCGGAGTGACTGGAGTGCGCTCACCATGGCGGGTCAAAGCGGCTCTCTTTTTGGCGATAAACAACTCGTTGAGATTTCTTTACCAACAGGCAAACCCGGAAAAACAGGTGCGGATGCTCTGATTGCTCTGGCCAAACGCTGCGCCGGCATGACTGCCGAAGATGTACTCACCCTCGTTTCCCTACCTAGACTAGACAGAGCAACCCGCGAAGGCAAATGGGCCAGTGCGTTACAGTCAGCTGGAAAATTTATCGACATCCCGAGTGTCGAGCGCACGCAACTGCCCCGCTGGATTGCCGACAGATTGGCGCGACAAGCCCAGGAGACGGATGCCGAAACGTTGCAATGGCTCGCTGACAAGGTAGAGGGTAATCTTTTAGCTGCCCACCAGGAAATCCTCAAACTCGGCTTGTTATTTGAGCCCGGCAAACTTTCTGCCAACGATATCGAACAATCCGTCATGAACGTGGCACGCTACGATATATTTGGTTTGCGCGATGCGATGCTCGCTGGCGATGTGCCGCGCATGATCCGCATCATGGATGGACTTAAAGCCGAGGGTGAAGCACTCCCCCTCGTGCTCTGGGCCGTTGGAGAGGAAATCAGAACGCTTGCGCGTATTTCACAAGCCGTATCAACCGGACAGGATTTGTCCAGCGTGCTACGCTCTCAACGTGTGTTTGGCTCACGCGAACCACTTGTCCGCAAAGCATTATCTCGTGTGTCTGCGCGAAGCTGGCCCGCAGCTGTCCAGCATGCCCACGAAGTGGATCGATTGATCAAAGGCCTGCATGTTACCGGGCGTCTTCAAGACCCCTGGGAAGAAATGAACCGTCTCGCGATGCGCATCGCTTTTAAACCGACTTGATTCTATGACTCCTATTTTTGATGCAATCCAGCAAATCGGACGACAAGCACGCCAAGCTGCCCGCTTGATGATGCGCGCCAGCAGTGCACAAAAAGCGCACGCTTTACGCGCGATGGCTGATGCATTATCAGAGCAACGTGCGACGCTCAAAGCCGCTAACCAACGTGACCTCGAGGCCGCGAACGCCCGCGCACTCGAAGCCGCGCTCCTTGATCGACTCACACTCTCTGATCGCAGTATCGATCTTATGATCGAAGGCTTGAGGCAGATCGCCTCGATGGCGGACCCTGTAGGCGAACTCACTGCCACCAAGATTCGGCCTAACGGCATGCACGTCGCGCAGATGCGAGTCCCTCTTGGGGTCATCGGAATCATCTATGAGTCTCGACCCAATGTCACCATCGATGCAGCAGCACTTTGCCTAAAATCCGGCAATGCTGCCATCTTGCGTGGAGGCAGTGAGGCGTTGCATTCCAATCTCGCTCTGGGCATGATCGTGCGTCATGGACTCAAGGCCGCAGGCCTGCCTGAGCTGGCTATTCAAGTTATCGACACACCTGATCGTGCCGCTGTCGGTGCACTGATTACGATGACGGAGTATGTCGACGTCATCATCCCGCGCGGCGGCAAGAGTCTGATCAAACGGCTTGCTGACGAAGCGCGGGTCCCGATGATCAAACATTTGGACGGTAACTGCCATGTCTACGTGGATGAATTTGCGGACTTAAGCAAAGCCTCTGACATTGCATTCAATGCTAAAACATATCGATACGGTGTCTGTGGTGCAATGGAAACACTGCTCGTGCATCATGCGGTTGCTCCCACCTTCCTGCCTGAGCTCGCAAATAAATTGCTTCATCATGGCGTCGAACTCAGAGGCTGCTCCCGGACGCAAGCCTTGATTCCCAAAGCCCTAGCCGCGACCGATGAAGACTGGGCGACAGAGTACCTCGGTCCGATTTTGGCGATTCGAATCGTCGACACGATGAGCGATGCTATCGCGCACATTGAACACTGGGGCTCGGGTCATACCGAGTCCATCGTGACAACAAATATTTCTAATGCGCAACAGTTTCAGCGCGAGGTCGACTCGAGTTCGGTCTACGTCAACTTACCGACCTGCTTTGCTGATGGCTTTGAATACGGTCTTGGCGCTGAAATCGGTATTTCAACCAATCGTCTCCATGCACGCGGCCCTGTCGGGCTCGAAGGACTCACCACGCTCAAGTGGGTCTTGCAAGGCGATGGTCAAACACGCGGATAAATCCTCTAATGCTGATGCTCTGGGTTAAAACACTCCATATCGTCCTCGTTGCCTCTTGGTTCGCCGGTCTGTTTTATTTACCGCGTATCTTTGTCAATATGGCCCAACAATCTGATCCGGCTGTGCTCGCTGTTCTGGATGGCATGGCAAAACGACTCTACCGCTTCATGACCATTCTCGCAGTACCCGCGGTGCTTCTGGGGATCTGGCTTTATTTAGGATTTGGAATCGGGCTCGGCCCGGGTAATGGTTGGATGCACGCCAAACTCGTCTTGGTGGTTGCCGCCTTGGGTTATCACTACAGTTGTGGCGTCGTACTTCGTCAATTCGAACAGGGAACGAACCGTCGCTCCCACATTTTTTATCGCTGGTTCAACGAAGCACCCGTGTTGATCCTTACTGCCGCGACGGCGTTGGTCGTCATCAAGCCTTTTTAATGAGTCGCCATGTCTGATCAGGACTCCGGTCGTAAAACACTGACCATCAACAAACGCAGTGAATCCATCACCGCATCGTCGGACGGTAAGCCTCGCGTTCGCATTGGTGCCCGCGCACGCCAAGTCGCACAACAAAAAATTGCTAAAGATAAAGCTGCACGCCTCAAAGGTGAAGCTCCCGAGCCGACTCCAGAGCGCAGCGCATCAAGATCGACAGATCGTGCCACCACCGCTGGCGCCGGAGCACCCCGAAGTTCTTCCGCGCGTGGTTCGAGCCGAAGCGCAGCCTTACGCAGCGGGCCTAATGAGTCCAGAGATCCCGGGGAGCGTGCCCGGCCACTGTCTGACCGCTCTCCCCGAGTCTCAACGCCCAAAATCTTGCCACAAGAACCTGAGATTTCGCATCGTGTCATCGTCAGTCCCACGACGGATGTTTTTCATATTTTCGCACCCTGTCCTGTGGGTCTCGAAGAAGCGCTCGGCGCTGAACTCTCCGCGCTGGGCTATGAGCAAGTTCAAACCACGCGCGCTGGTTGCCACTTTGTCTCAGACTGGTGGGGTGTTCAGCGCGCCAATCTTTATTCACGACTGGCCACGCGTATTTTGGTGCGTGTCGGTCAGGCGCCTGTACAACACGAAGATGACATTCTTGAGTTGGCGCAAAGCATCGGCTGGGAACGCTGGTTTGGCGCGGAACACACCTTGCGTGTCGATACCTCTGCCGTCAAGAGCCCTATGCAGAGCCTGCAATACTGCAATTTGCGTGCAAAAGATGGGATCTGTGATCGACTGCGTGACCTCGAAGGCGCACGTCCCTCCATCGATACCGTCAGACCTGATGCGCGTGTCCATTTATTTTTGTCACACGATACGGCTACGATGTACCTTGATACCTCTGGCGAGTCTCTGTTCAAGCGCGGTTGGCGACTGGAAAAGGGCGATGCGCCTCTGAGAGAAAATTTGGCGGCAGGTCTCTTGGCGCTCTCTGGCTGGGATCCACAAGCGGCGCTCATGGACCCCTTTTGTGGCAGTGGTACGCTTTTAATTGAAGCCGCTTGGATCGCACTAGGCGTTCCCCCTGGCATCACTCGGCCCTTTGGCTTCGAAAGACTGCGAGACCATCAAGCACGTCGCTGGGAAGACCTCAAAGAAGACGCACGCAGCCGTATTTTGCCCGAACTAGAGGCGCCCCTTGTCGGCATTGACGCGGATCCCGAAGCCATAGAAGCGGCTCAACGTAATGCCGAGCGCGCCTTTTTAACCGAAGACACCATCCATTTTGAAGTCGGCGATGCGCGCGATGCCGTCGCGCCCGCCCCCACAGGGTGGATGCTGACCAATCCTCCCTATGGTGAACGACTCGAAGAGGAGGACTTAGAATTTTGGCGTGAATGGTCTGCAAATCTCAAACACGAGTTTGCCGGCTGGCAAGTCAACGTCATCACCTCCGACTTGGACCTACCCAAACACCTTCGCCTCAAGGCAAATCGGCGCACACCGATCTTTAATGGTGCGCTGGATTGCCGTTTATTTAATTTCGAACTGGTTGAGAGCAGTTATCGAAATGTTGCATCAACGCAACAAAATAATTAAGTTTTAGATTTTTCCTAAAGAGTTAAGGGTTATCCCTTAAAAGCATTTGCTTAGTTTCGGGTTTTCCCTAATAATAGGGTTATCCCTAACAAGCAATGGAAAATATCATGACAACTCATACCGCCAATCGCCTGACTGACGCTCTCGAACGTGACCTGCTTGCCAAAGCCATGGAATCACAATTCCGTTTTCATCCTTTAAACGCGATCAAAAATTTCGTGTTCAGCGTCGCTTCTTTTGTCAATTCGGTGCGTACGCAGGCTAATGCCCGTTACATGTTCTAAAAACACCCCCGGGTGTACGGGATCGCCCTAAAAGTGCGGGATAATACCTCTGATGAAAACCCGCACTTCACCTACTGCACCTATTACTTTGGTCGCCAAAGCACCAGCACCACCGCGGCTCAGAAGATTCGCCTCTATGATGTACGAGGGTGTTCTCCTCTTTGCGGTTGTTTTTTTAGCCGGTTATCTTTTCGATACACTGACCCAAAGCCGTCATGCTCTGATGCTGCGCGATAGTCGTCAAATATGGTTGTTTATCGCGATTGGCGCCTACTTTCTCATCTGTTGGCGCCGAAGCGGTCAAACTCTGCCGATGAAAGCTTGGCATATCAAGGTACTCGCCGTAAATGGGCAACCAGCGCCAACGTGGCGTCTCCTTGTGCGCTACGCCTACATGTGGGTTCTGCCCTTGCTTGGTGCTGGGATCGTTTGGGGTGCAGCCTCTCTATCAGGCTGGAATGCCATGTTGATGTTGATCGTGGCCACACCATTTCTGGTTTTCATACCCACCTGGTTCACGGCAGAACAACAGTTTCTGCATGATTTGCTTGCGGGCACCCGTTTAGTGAACGTCCAAGCCCATATTCAGACTAGTAAAAACCCTTAGTTTCAGCTTCTCAACACTCGCCGGTGTTGCGTCAAATGCTCTGGTAAGCCATGCTAGCGAGCATTGCATCGTTTACCCATCCCAAAGGTATGTTGGACCAATACGCGTCACTCTGTGAATCCTTGCACTGGCAAGTGCCAACCAATTTCAATATTGGTGAGCAATGCTGCCATCGCTGGGCACAAAGCTCAGCCGATGCACGTCGAATCGCCCTGTTTTTTGAGGATGGTGCTGGAAACCGGGATATCTGGACCTACGAACGCCTTGGCGCAGCAACGAATCAGTTTGCGAATGCGCTCACACGGATGGGGGTCAAGCCAGGCGATCGGGTCGCAACCATCCTTGGACAGAGTCCCGAAGCCGTTGTCGCTCAACTGGGTGCATTTAGCGTTGGGGCAGTTGCCATGCCCCTCGGGAGCAACTTGGCGCCCAAAGCCCTTGAATATCGTTTGCGTGACTCTGAAACCCGCGTCGCTGTTGTCGGTCCTGAGGCAGCACCTCATCTTCTCGGGATTTTGTCGCGATGCTCGAAACTGACACAAGTCGTCAGCGTAGGGGTTGAAGATGATCGTTTATTACCTTGGCGCAGTCTCATGACTCGACAACCCGAGATCTTTAAACCGATCGTGACACGCGCAGAAGATCCCGCGTTGCTGCTTTACAGCAACGATGCCGGACAACCCGTGCGCGGCACCCTGCTCGCGCATCAGGCTCTACTTGGCGCCCTGCCTGGCTTTGTCGCCTCTCAACACTGGTTTCCTCAAGGCGCTGAAGTGTTCTGGACACCGTTGGATTGGGGACATCCGAGCGCCTTGCTGTGTGCTGTTCTTCCCGCACTCTATTTTGGTCGAGCCGTGTTGGGCGTGCGCGGTGCGACCACTCCAGGTCTGGCGCAACAATTGCTTGAACGCTATCCAGTCAGTCACGCTCTGGTACCAAGTGCGCTGCTTCGTCAATTTAAGCTCAACGCTCTCTCTGAGCTCAAGCCTGCGCGCCTACGCAGTGTCGCGATCGTCGATGAGCCCTTAGATGAAGCACTCGCCCAATGGTCAGAAAAACACTTTGGCTTCAAGCTCAATCAGCTATTTGGGACTTCGGAAATGCCAGCACTGATCGGCGACAGTCATCAAAAATGGACTGGTCGAGCAGGGAGTCTTGGCAAAATTTTTCCAGGTCATCGAATCTCCGTATTGAATGAAGATGGCTCAGAGTCTCCCTCTGGGGAGATTGGCGAACTCGCCGTCAATCGACGAGACCACTTCGGACACACCGATCCCGCCATACCACTTCGGTTGTGGCGGACAGACAACGAAGGAAACATGACCGCCGCACCAGAGTGGTGGAGAACTGGCGAGCTCGCGCGCATCGACTCGGACGGTTTTGTTTGGCATGAAGGACGCAAATCTCGCAATCGCGCATCATGACGCCGACAGAGTAAACTTAGGCCATTCCTCAACGCTTTTATGGATGTTGAATCACATGGCGATTTATCAACTTGGCGCACTCACCCCACGCATTGATCCGACTGCTTTTATTTTTGACTCTGCCGACATTATTGGTGATGTCGTGGTAGGCGCACACGCAAGCATTTGGGCCAATGTCAGTATCCGCGGGGACAATACTCTGATCGACATCGGTCATCACAGCAATGTTCAGGAAGGCAGTGTGTTGCACTCGGACGAGGATGCGCCTCTGACGATTGCCGAGTACGTCACCGTTGGACATCAAGCGATGCTGCATGGTTGCTCGATCGGCACAGGCTCACTCGTCGGCATGCAAGCGATCGTGCTCAATCATGCGCGCATTGGTCGCAACTGTCTAATCGGCGCAGGCGCCATTGTGCCCGAAGGCCGAGAAATTCCGGATGGAAGTCTTGTCATCGGGGTGGGCAAAATTGTTCGTACCTTGGGCGACGAAGAAATCGCACAAATCCGTCACAATATTGAACACTATGCCGCACGTGGTCAGATGTATCGCCAACAACTTAAGCGTCTAGGCTGAGACTTTTCATCGGCCCTTATGTCAGATCAACTAAAAAAATTCCTCTCCGAAGACCGTAGCGTTCGTATCGAGTCTGTCCATATACATCATGCATGGCAGGCGGCGCAGGCCCATCACAGTTACCCTCCCTCTGTGGCCGCACTGCTGGGTGAGTTGGTCGCGGCTTCAACATTGCTTGCCGCAACACTCAAGTTCGATGGTTCACTTTTGCTTCAGCTCCAAGGTGATGGCGCCATCGCCTTGATGGTGGTTGAGTGCAGGGCAGACATGAGCATTCGCGCCACAGTCAAGCTGCGCGATCGTCCCTTACCCATTCAGCGTGACCTGCAAGCTCTGCTCAATCCAGGTGGCACTGCCAAATTTATCGTTGTGCTCGACCCACCTAAAAACACACTCGGTCGTCAAGCCTATCAAGGGATCGTTCCACTCGAAGGTGACTCTATCGCCCAAGCGCTCGAACAATACATGATGCGTTCTGAACAGCTAGACACTCGGATCTGGCTGGCTGCAGATACTGACTATTGCACCGGACTTTTACTCCAGCGTCTACCGCTTCAGGGTGGCAATCAGCAAGCTGAGGTCTCGACTGCCCAAGAAACATGGCATCGCACGCAGCGATTGGCGGAAACCCTCACAACAAAAGAAATGCTTGAAGTCACTCAGGACGAGCTCTTACACAGACTGTTTTGGGAAGAGTTGCTGCTCATATTCGAAGCTAAGCCCATCGCATGGCAATGTTCCTGTACACGTGAGCGCGTAGCGGACATGTTGAAAATGCTTGGTCGAGACGAAGTACAAGACATCCTTGAGACGCAAGGAAAAATCGAAGTCGCTTGCGAATTCTGTGGCCAGCCTTATCTTTTTGATGGCGTGGATTCGGCTTTGCTCTTCCAACCTTTAGTGCCTGGCTCGGGAAAATTGATCCACTAAGTCGATCCACTCATTCGATCCACTGAGCGACTAAGGCCGAATCTCGATGGGAATACAAAGCTGATAGCCAACACCCCAGACAGCCTTTAGAGCAGGCTCCGCACCCTCGGGGCACAAAGAGGACAGTTTCTTACGCAATCGGCTGACAAGACTCTCGAGTGCACGTTTTCCGATGTCATCAACATCGGGACGCTGGCTCAGCATTTCACAAATCACTTCAGTTTCAAGCACATAATTCGAAGCCTGGGCCAGACCCACCAATAAAGTTTTCTCGCTGTTCGTGAGAAAGACTTTATCTTCTGAATGGGGACTCGCAATCGAACGATGCTGCAAGCTCATCACCCAACTCGAAGCGACTTTATTCATCAACCGTGATCTTCGATACATACTCATCAAAGCTGCGGTCAGCTCCTCAGGTGCGACAGGTTTGCTCAGATAAATATCCGTTCCCGCTTCGTAACCCTTGAGGCGATCAGGCACTGCCGCACGCGCGGTCAGCATAATGATACTCATACTCGGAATACTGCTACGCATACGACGGGCAATAGAGATGCCGTCTTCGCCTGGAAGCGACAGATCAAGGACGAGCGCATCAATCGGCTCAGTGATCAGCAAATCATCCAAAGAGCGACCGCTATTGACCGCGAAGACCAGAAAGCCCTGTTGCTTGAGGTGGTAATGGATTTCTTTGCGCAACAACGGATCGTCCTCGACAAGGGCGACACGCATCGGTGCCTGTGTGAAGAGGCTGGAGACACCCTCTTGACTAACAAGCTCCTGATTCTGGTTATTAGTGAGATTTTGACTCATTACTTGAGCTGTACCGTAAAGTGCACGAGACCCTCATTATGCTCGAAACGAATCGAACCACCTAAGATTTTGCACAAAGACTTTACCAAATACAGGCCTAAACCTGTTCCTGATTTCTCATGGGCATAAGGGCCACGATAGTAACGACTAAACAGACTGGCAGAGTCAGGGACGCCATATTGACTCACGGTATTGGACACACGCATCATCAGCCTGCCAGGATAGACGCCCAGCGCCTCAATCTGCTCGAGCTCAAGCATGATCCGACTCTCAGGCTCAGAATACTTCACTGCATTATCGAGCAAGTTAGTCAATATGATCGCAAAAAGATTAGGGTCGGTGCGAAAAATCAAGGGTGATGATGGAGGATCAAACACAAGGCGCTGCACCTCAGGCTGATTGGCCAACACAGTATGAACAACCTGACTGATATCAATCTCTTCGAACTTGGGGGAAAATCCTTTTTGATCGAGCTGATCGACTTGCACACAACGCTCAATGACCGTATTCATATTATTGATGGCCTGCACCATGCTATCGATTCGATCTGCCGAATCCGTTGATTGCTCGGTCGTCAACTTGCCAAGGCTCCGCCTGAGTGAGCCTGCAGCCATCCGCATGGTTGCAAGCGGATTTTTGAGCTCATGGGTGAGCATATCAATCAACATACTGCGGTCTTTGATTTGCTCTGACTCCGCTAAGTTTCTTGCCCGCAAATACTGCAACTCCTGCATTTCTCGATCATAAATGATCCGCCGATGAGTGATGTCGCTATTGACCATCACAGATAAAGCAATCGCTACAATGACTCCACCCCAATTACCTGGTACGGTGACAACATCCGGCCTCACCCAGCCTAACACGGGCAAAATATCAATCCACAACAGCCCACCTAAAATGAATGTACTTAAAGCAATCAGTCTCTTGTGCGTCACAGGCATCTGATGACACCCGGGCAGCGCTAGCAGCAGCATCAACGGCATCAACGTCACAAGCAAAAAGTTAAAATTCAGTGCGGTAAGTGTCACTGGCTCGAGCTTGAGCGCGAAAAGCTCCAATAATAAGATCCCTAATGCACCTTTGGTGTAGTAGTCGTACCACTTAGGCGCCCCGTAATGCCTCAAAAACTCTTGGGTGACGAGCAAAGACGCCATCAACCTCAATACGTATAAAGTATTGAAACTCAAATTATCCAACCACACGTGATCTTCGAAATAGAGCTTTGCAAGCAAGCCTGACGAAGAGAGACTAAAGAGCAGCGTGAAGACTTCCGATACGAAAAAAATAGCAACCAATCTGTGGCGTGTACGGATATATACAAACAATGCCCACAAGCAAATCACCAAGACAACACCAATCTCAATACCAAAGACGCGTTGCTGATCGACAATCACGGAGGACAGGACCTCAGGCGTCATCGCCCGTGTTGTCAGCAAAAAGCCATTGATGGTATCGATACGCAGATAAAAGTAATTATCAACTCCCGCATGGACCGTAATAGGAAAACAATAGGTATTATCTGCACAAGTATTTTGGCTGATGGGGAAACGATCTCCCGCAGAGCGAGAGGTCCAGGTGCCTTGTTGATGCTCAAAAAGCTGAATGTCGCTGATATAGTGCGGACCAATACGCAAAACAATCTGCTCTGAACCTTGTTGAGGGGCCGCGACGAGAAGTCTCAGCCAACGCACCGTCGGCGTAAACTCACGATTAAGGACGGTTCCAAAAGGCTTGTACTGCAGTGTCAGTGCTTGCTCGATCGTAAGGGAGCCGGGTGCAGGTTCGACATACAAACCCCGCTCAATGATTCGGTCATGCTCCTTATTGGCGTGCGCAGCAATACTCAGAACTGTCAACAACAGCCAGAGCAGTGCGCGCGCCAAACGCATGATTAACCTTCGACCTTGGCGAGATACTCCACAGCGCTTCGCACACCTTGATTGCCGACATTGATCCCTAGGGACTGCATCGCGGCTTCGACGCCAGCCAAACAACCAAGGATCATAGCGGGATTGAGGTCGCCTAAATGACCAATTCGAAATACCCGTCCCGCAAACGGTCCGAGCCCCCCTGCAATCATCACCTGGAATTTTTCTCGGGCTGTTTGACGGATCAGCTCTGGATTGATGCCTGGCTTGACTAAAATCGCGGTCACCGAATCGGAACGGGCCTCGGGCACCTGACAAAGAAAACCCAAGTGACCGGCCTCGGACCAAGACTGCACCGCAGCACGGACGGCTCCTGCAAGTGCGCGATGACGTGCAAACACGCGATCGACACCTTCGCGCTCAAGGAGTTCAAAGGCGGCTTCCATGCCAAATAATAAGTTTTGAGGCGCTGTGCCACAAAAACGACTATAGGAAGGTCCTTTGCGACGTCGCAACCAATCCCAATAAAACCTCGGAGCAGGATTGTTTTCGCATACCTTCATGGCGCGCACATCGGCGACACAGAAGCCTACGCCAGGAGGCACCATTAAGCCCTTTTGAGAAGCACCGATCACAGCGTTGATCCCCCATTCATCCATCTCGAAGGGGATCGCACCCAGCGAAGCCACGACATCGACAACAAACAAAGCAGGATGTCCGGTCGCGCTGATGGCCTTGCGAAGTGCCGGGATATCACTCGTCGTGCTACTTGCGGTATCCGTATGTACCGCAAAGACCGCAACGATCTCATGCTGCTTATCCTCTCGCAAAATCTGCGCAACCGCCTCCGTATCGATGGGATAACCCTCGTGGTAAGGGGTACGAATCACGATCGCACCCATCGCCTCGGCCATGATGGCCCAAGACTCAGAAAAGTGCCCCGTGCCGGGAATCAACACTTTTTGTCCAGGTGCCAGTAGATTGACGATCATCGCTTCCCAAGCGCCATGACCGTTCGCCGCATAAAAAAAGACATCTGCCGCCTGCGTTTTCAACAGCTTTTTCAAGCCAGCTTCACAAGCATCGACGCAAGCATCGACACGAGGATCACCCATATCCATCGGCTGCCGGGTCATTGCATCGAGCACCGCTTTGGGCACATTGGAGGGTCCCGGGGAGTGCAGTAATCGTACGCCTGGAAAATAGGGAAAAGCAGCTGCTGACGAGGTCATATCCGATCCTTGTGAAAGTAAGCAGATTTTAACCTGTCGATCTCCATACGCGCTCATCCGTATCGACAACGCGTAACTTGGACACCACACTTTACGCACCCTTGCTCTCAACAGCCCTCAAGCTGTCAACACACGATGAATCCGACTTCCCTTTTTCCCTTCGTCTCCAATGATAGAGTCCGCACCCAACAAGGTGCCGCGATGCTTGAATGCTTGCTGGCCTTGTTACCCATTCTGCTCGTAGGGAGCCTTTGTCTCGAACTCGCGCGTGGTTATCAACTCCGCTACTTACTCATTCATTCACTACAAGAAGCAGCACGCGTGGCGGCAGTCCATCACGGTGAACCACAGGAGTGGCAACCCGTGCTGAAACGCTCTTTGTCCAGATTATTGATCCCAGCAGGTCGATTCGATCCTGCCCACAGACGGCTAGAAGCCGCGCGGCAGGACTTTGAAACACGTTTTAAGCTGCCACTCTGGCGGGCGTTCCAAGTCGCATCGGACTCAGATACCATTCACCTTCGCTTGATCTATCTGCATCGACCCATGCAGGAGTGGCTAAGAATTTTGTTACAAGAGTTACGTCAGGAGAAACACGGCTTGATCCCGATCGTCGTAGACTACCGTGTCTTGAGACAGCACAGCCTTAGGGGGAGATCGTTAGATTGATCGGTCCGCTCAACGAACGGCTGGCTTGGTACCCGCTGCAGGCCTGGAGCTGGGCTTGAGTTCGGGAGGCTTTGCGCCAGGAGGCAATATCTGTACAAAAATCTCGCCCTGCCGCATCATTCCGAGCTCACTGCGGGCACGCTCCTCAGAGGCTTCGGTTCCCGAGCGTAAATCTTCGACTTCGGCCGCCAGCGCAACGTTACGCGCGCTGAGGCCTTCGTTAATCATGCGCTGATCCGCGACTTGGGTCTGCATGTCCCAAACGGAAAACCACCCGCCCCGACCCAGCCACAAGGGGTACTGGACCAGAACAACTAGCGCAATCATCACAATGAGTAAAAGACGCATAGCACCTTGTTTAACTGGAACAACCGAAGGCCGTTCCAGCAAGTCGAGATTTAGCGCAGGTTATAAAACGCATCACGACCCGGATAGGTCGCGACTTCGGCGAGTTCTTCCTCAATACGCAATAACTGGTTGTACTTGGCCATGCGATCAGAGCGCGACAAGGAGCCGGTTTTGATTTGCATGGCGTTAGTCGCCACCGCGATATCCGCAATCGTCGAGTCCTCGGTTTCACCGGAGCGATGAGACACCACAGCGGTATAACCAAAACGTTTCGCCATTTCAATCGCTGCGAACGTTTCCGTCAAGGTACCGATCTGATTAATTTTGATCAAAATCGAATTGGCAATCCCCTGGTCGATGCCTTGCTTGAGAATCTTGGTATTGGTGACAAATAAATCATCACCCACCAACTGGACCTTGCGACCGAGCCTTTCAGTCAAATGCTTCCAGCCAGCCCAGTCATTTTCAGCCATGCCGTCTTCGATCGAGATGATCGGATATTTGTCACACCACGTCGACAGCAGGTCGGTCAAGGCCTCGGAGGACAGCGACACCCCCCCCTCGCCTTGCAAGGTGTATTTTCCGTCACGATAAAACTCCGAGGCTGCACAGTCCAGCCCCAAGGCGATCTGGGTACCGGGCTCGTAACCTGCGTTTTCGATCGCGCGCAAAATCAACTGGATCGCCGCTTCGTGGTTGGCGACGTTTGGCGCAAAACCGCCCTCGTCACCCACTGCGGTGGACATACCTTGGTCGTTGATGATTTTCTTGAGCGCGTGAAAGATTTCCGCCCCCATGCGCAAGGATTCACGAAAACTCGTCGCACCGATCGGCAAGATCATCAGTTCTTGCATATCAAGGGTGTTATTCGCATGTGCGCCACCGTTGATCACGTTCATCATGGGCACGGGCATGCTCATCGGACCACTGCCACCAAAGTAGCGATAAAGAGACAATCCGGACTCATCGGCGGCTGCGCGCGCAACGGCCATGCTCGCAGCCAGGATGGCATTGGCGCCAAGGCGTGACTTACCCTCCGTACCGTCAAGTTCGATCAATGTGCGATCCAAGAATGTTTGTTCTTGCGCATCTAGACCCATCAAGGCTTCGGAGATCTCGGTGTTCAGATTTTCCACCGCGCGCAAGACACCCTTGCCGAGGTAGCGAGACTTGTCGCCATCACGCAACTCAATCGCTTCGCGGCTACCCGTCGAAGCGCCAGACGGCACCGCCGCACGGCCCATCGCACCTGATTCGAGTAAGACGTCGCATTCGACGGTCGGATTGCCACGCGAGTCGAGAATTTCACGACCAATGATGTCTACGATTGCACTCATTTCTGTCTTTCCTGAAAAATAAAAATTCCGTTAAACAAAATGCGACTCTAGAAAGCCATGCTTTTTAACGACACGATCAAGTTCGACCAGGGTCGTCAAGAGATTCTTCATTTGCCCGAGTGGCACAGCGTTCGGGCCATCGGACAGCGCTTTAGAAGGATCCGGATGGGTTTCCATAAAAAGTCCTGCAATACCCGCCGCAACAGCGGCACGCGCAAGTACAGGCACAAACTCACGCTGTCCCCCTGAGGAAGTACCCTGACCGCCTGGCAATTGGACCGAGTGGGTCGCATCAAAGACAACCGGACAGGCAGTTTCGCGCATGATGGCCAGTGCACGCATATCGGAGACAAGATTGTTGTAGCCAAACGAAACGCCACGCTCGCACACCATGATGTCCTCGGCGACACCCGCTTGCCGAGCGGCATGACGCGCCTTATTGACGACCTGCAACATATCGTGAGGCGCAAGAAACTGGCCTTTTTTAATATTCACCGGCTTGCCGCTCGCGGCACAGGCCTCGATAAAATCAGTCTGACGACACAAGAAAGCAGGCGTTTGCAACACGTCCACGACGGCCGCAACGGCCTTGACTTGATCCTTGTCATGAACATCGGTCAGCACAGGAACCCGGAGCTCGGCACGAACATCAGCCAAAATCTGCAAACCCTCGTCCATGCCTGGGCCTCGATAAGAGGTCCCAGAACTCCGATTGGCTTTATCGAAAGAACTTTTGTAGATGAAGGGGATGCCCAAAGAAGAGGCGATTTCCTTGAGTTGACCCGCCGTATCGAACGCCATCTGGCGTGACTCAATCACGCACGGACCGGCAATCAAGAAAAAAGTGTGCTCCAGGCCAACATCGAATCCACACAACTTCATCAGGTCCCCCGACGCTTGGTCTGATGATCCAGAGCCGCGTGAATATAGCTGGTGAATAAGGGATGTCCCTCTCTGGGCGTAGAGGTGAACTCCGGGTGGAATTGCACGCCTACAAACCAGGGATGGTTAGGCAACTCCATGATTTCTGGAAGATTTTCAGTGGGCGTACGAGCGCTGATGACGAGCCCAGCTTTTTCCAGTTTCGGCACGTAAATATTGTTGACCTCATAGCGATGGCGATGTCGCTCATTGACCTCAGGACCATAAATTTGATGGGCGAGCGTGCCCGCCTTGACGGGACACTTTTGCGAACCTTTGCGCATCGTTCCGCCCAGGTCAGATTGTGCATCGCGCTTTTCCGTCACGCCTTCGCGATCCATCCACTCAGTGATCAACGCCACCACAGGGTGCGGCGAAGCAGGATCAAACTCCGTACTATTGGCTTGACCCAAGCCCGCCACATCGCGTGCGAACTCGATCACAGCGAGCTGCATCCCCAGGCAGATCCCCAGATAGGGCACGTTATGTTCGCGGGCATAACGGATCGCAGCGATCTTACCTTCGGTACCGCGCTTACCAAAACCGCCTGGCACCAAAATGGCATCAAAGGGCTTGAGCACTTCGACACCACTTTCTTCGATACTTTCGGAGTCGAGATACTCGACTTTGACGCGTGACTTGGTATGAATACCGGCGTGGATCAAGGCCTCAGTCAGAGACTTGTAGGACTCAGTCAAATCGACGTACTTGCCGACCATCGCGATACGCACCTCGCGCTCGGGGTGCTCGAGTCGATAGACCAAGTTGTCCCACATGGACAAATCCGCAGCGGGCGGATTGAGGTTCAGTACCTCGCAAATCAAGTTGTCCAAACCTTGCTTGTGCAGCATCGACGGGATTTTGTAGATCGAATCCGCATCCCACACCGAAATCACCGCATCGAGAGGAACATTGGAAAACAAAGAAATCTTGGCGCGCTCTTCGTCGGGTATCGGACGATCCGCGCGACACAGCAAAGCATGGGGGATGATGCCGATTTCGCGCAGTTTTTGAACGGAGTGCTGGGTCGGCTTGGTTTTGAGTTCGCCCGCCGAGGCAATGAACGGTACGAGGGTGAGGTGAATGAAGGCGGCATTGTTGCGACCAAGGCGCAGACTCATTTGGCGAGCCGCCTCGAGAAACGGGAGAGACTCGATATCACCGACGGTGCCTCCAATTTCGACAATCGCCACATCGGTTGCACCGTCCCAAGATTGTTCTGCACCACGAGCGATGAAATCCTGGATTTCATTCGTGATGTGCGGGATCACCTGCACAGTTTTGCCCAGATAATCGCCACGTCGCTCTTTGCGCAATACCGACTCGTAGATCTGGCCTGTGGTGAAGTTATTGACCTTGCGCATTTTCGAGGTGATGAATCGCTCGTAATGGCCGAGGTCCAGGTCCGTCTCGGCGCCGTCTTCGGTCACGAAGACTTCACCATGCTGAAACGGACTCATGGTGCCGGGATCGACGTTGATATAGGGATCGAGTTTGAGGAGGGTCACCTGCAGACCACGGGATTCGAGGATGGCGGCCAGAGACGCAGCAGCGATGCCCTTGCCTAGCGAGGACACCACACCACCGGTAACAAAGACAAATTTGGTCATGTGTTTGACGCCCCATGATGAGGCGTATGCGGGAAATTTGGATTATAGCCGCCTGTCTAACTTTTGCGGAAAACCCGTATGGATTTATCCACAACATTCTCGACTTTTGCCACCCAGAGGCCGTTTTTAGCGTAAAGCCTCGGTGCGGTGCATCAACCAAGACAAAGCCGGGCCGCTCACCTTCGGCGCCAACCGTCTGCGAACCTCAGCGTGGTAAGCGTTAATCCAGTCCACCTCATCTTGTCTGAGCTGGTCTCGCTGCACGCAACGGGTGTCGATTGGACACAAGGTCAGGGTTTCAAACTCCAAAAACTCACCAAACTCGGAGGTGCCAGCAGACACATTGCACACCAGATTTTCAATCCGAATCCCCCAGCGATCCGGACGATAAAGCCCCGGCTCGTTCGAAGTGATCATGCCTGGCTGCATGGCGGTATGCGGTCCGGGTGCCGCGCGATATGAGATCACCTGTGGCCCCTCATGCACATTGAGGTAGTAACCGACCCCATGTCCTGTTCCATGGCCATACTCGGCGAGTCGCGCCCAAAGCGGCGCGCGAGCCACCGCATCGAGCATGGGCGATGCCACGCCGCGAGGAAACCTAAGCCTAGACAGAGCGATCATGGCTTGTAAAACAGCCGTATAGTCGTCTTTCTGGGCTGCGCTTGGCTGGCCCACAGGCACCACGCGTGTGATGTCCGTGGTCCCGCCGACATACTGCCCCCCTGAGTCAATCAAAAGCAAACCGTTACCCGCGATCTGAGCAAAAGACTCGGGCGTGGCTCGGTAGTGCGGCATAGCGCCGTTCGCGTTGTAGGCCGCAATCGTGCCAAAACTCCGTGACACAAACCCCGGTTGCTGGCTGCGCAGAGCGAGTAATTGCTCATCGATCATGAGTTCATTCAGGGGCGAGGTATCGCAGCATGCAATCGCGTCTTCTAACCAAGCAAAAAATGCACACAGCGCGACACCATCGTCCTCCATCACACGTCTGACGTGACCGAGTTCAAAAGCGGTTTTCTGTGATTTGAAAAACGTGCTCGGATTCATTGCGCGCACCAACTGGCAAGACACGCGATCTACCAAGGCGCAGGTCGTGCGGGCAGGGTCAAATAACAAAGACGCGCTTGCCTCAAGCTCAGACAACGCCTGAGCCGCCTCTTCATACGGCCGGACTTCAATGCCCTGCTGCGCCAAGGTCTGCGTCAGTGTCGCATCGATTTTTTCGGGCAATACAAAAAGAAATACGCGGTCAGGTCCGATCAATACATGCGCCAGAAAAACCGGATTAAAACTCACATCCGCGCCACGCAAGTTCAGCAACCACGCAATATCGTCCAAGGTTGAAACGAGATGCCATTGCGCACCGCGCTCGGCCATCTCGGCGCGAACCCGCGCGAGCTTTTCCTGTCTCGACTGTCCCGCAATACTCACGGGCAATTCGCGTACCGCCGCAGTCGGTAATGCAGGACGATCACGCCAACATTGTCCTGGCAGATCCAACGACAATTCCAGCCTGACCGAGCGGGGTGCAAGCTGTTCTTGCAAGGCCTCACGCGCAGCCAAACCGAGTGCACGACCATCCACCGCTACGACGCCTTCGTGGGGGACATGCGCGCCGAGCCAAGCAGCATGCGCAGGATCAGTCGCGACGCCGATTTTCATCAAGGTCACACCTGAACCCACCAGCTCCGTTTCGGCCTGCACCCAATAACGACTATCCACCCAAATCCCGGCAAAGTCCTGCGTCACGACGACCGTACCCACAGAGCCCGTAAAGCCGGTCAACCATCGCCTGATCTGCCAGTATGCGGGGAGATACTCGGACAGATGCGGATCGGCGGAGGGAATCAGACAGGCATCGACACCGGCCTGTCGCATCGCGTCGCGCAAGTCGGATAAGGGGTTGTCGTGAGAATGCGGGGATGGAGTCATGACGCCGGCTTACCCTTTGAACGACGAGACATCGAGCTTGGCAGAGGTCTTGGACTTGATCTCCTCGACGGTCACGCCCGGTGCGAGCTCCAATAGCTTGAGGCCGTTGGACGTCACTTCCATGACGCCCAAGTCGGTAATCACCATATCGATCACGCCCACGCCAGTCAGTGGCAAGGTGCACTTGGGCAACAGCTTCAAATCCGTCGTTCCGTCTTTTTTGGTCGCGACATGTTCCATCAACACAATCACGCGACCCACACCCGCGACCAAGTCCATCGCACCGCCCATGCCCTTGACCATTTTGCCAGGAATCATCCAGTTCGCCAGATCGCCGGTCTCAGAAACCTGCATCGCACCCAAAATGGCGAGATTGATCTTGCCGGCGCGGATCATGCCAAACGAGTCGGCAGAAGAAAAAATCGCTGAACCTGGCAACGTGGTCACGGTCTGCTTGCCTGCATTAATTAAGTCAGGGTCGACTTCGCTGTCGAGGGGATGGGGACCAATCCCGAGCAAACCATTTTCAGACTGAAGCCAGACTTCCATATTGTCCGGCACATGGTTGGCCACCATGGTGGGCAAACCAATGCCCAAGTTAACGTAAAAACCGTCTTTTAATTCGCGCGCTGCACGCGCGGCCATTTCATCACGAGTCCATGCCATTTTTGTTCTCCTTAGCTCGCCGCGCGAACGATACGTTGCTCAATACGCTTTTCAGGCGTTGCATTGATCACAATGCGGTGCACGTAAATGCCGGGCAAATGAATATTTTCGGGTTCGAGTTCGCCGTTCTCGACAACACGTTCGACCTCGACAACAGTCAGTTTTCCAGCCATCGCGACAGGTGGATTAAAGTTGCGCGCAGTTTTGCTAAAAATCAAGTTACCACTGCGGTCTGCCACCTCGGCTTTGACCAAAGACACTTCGGGCACCAAGGCCCGCTCCATGATGTATTGTTGTCCATCAAACTCCCGGACCTCTTTACCCTCAGCGACAATCGTGCCAACGCCGGTTTTAGTAAAGAAGGCGGGTATTCCCGAGCCGCCTGCGCGCAAGCGCTCTGCCAGAGTACCTTGAGGTGTGAACTCAAGCTCAAGCTCACCGGCCAGAAATTGGCGCTCAAACTCCTTGTTTTCACCGACATAGGACGCAATCATGCGGCGAACCTGACGAGACTCGAGCAAAATCCCCAGGCCAAAGCCATCCACACCCGCATTGTTACTGATGCAGGTCAAATTTTGGACCCCGATCTCCTTGACGGCGGCGATCAAAGCCTCTGGGATTCCGCATAGCCCAAAACCACCCACAGCAATGGTTTGGCCATCTTTCAAAATGCCGGTCAGCGCGTCTTTGGCGCTCGAATACAGCTTGTTCATCAGAACGACTCCTAGAAGGTCACCTAAAGTTAATTATCGACGATTTATGCTACTTGCCAACGCCTTCAAGACCTCTTCAGGCCAAGGATGTGCGCGGTTTAACTCAAAATCCATCCACACCATGATCGACTTACCCTGCGCGCAGAGCTCAAGCCCGTCGGGGTGGATCAGTGACAGGTCCACAGCATGTTCCATGCTTGAGCGGCCAATGCGCTCTACGCGATGACTCACCCGAATCAGAGCAGGATAGGTGATTGGTTTTTTAAAATCACAAGAGCAATGCACCACGACAGGACTAAACCGAGCGCTTTGCTCAACCTTACCCTCATAGAACATCCTGATCCGCCCTTCTTCCATATAGCGAAAATAATTGACGTTGTTGAGATGATTCAACGCATCAGCGTCCGCCCAACGCATCGGTAGGTCAATATCAAAAATATCGCCCACCTCAAGCGTGTGGGCTGAATCGTTGGATTGCTGCAAAGTCTTCTCCACAAAAAAAGCGAAAGGGTACGTTCATGCCTTTGTAAGGCTTTCAGCCCCGCAAATGCCTCGAGCGTGCAATACAATCCCCTGAATCAAACATCATACTTGGAAGCAGGGAGACTCTCATGTCCGAACGTGAATCGATGGAATACGACGTTGTCGTTGTGGGCGGTGGCCCGGGTGGACTCGCGACCGCAATCCGGCTCAAACAACTCGCTGCCGAGCGCAATCACGAGATTTCAGTTTGTGTGCTTGAAAAAGGCAGTGAAATTGGCGCCCATATTTTATCTGGGGCCATCATGGATCCCAAGGCACTCACTGAATTGCTGCCCGACTGGAAATCGACCGGCGCCCCACTCAATACGGCAGTGACCGAGGACGAGTTCCTGTTTTTATCCCCCACGGGATCACAAAAAACGCCTAACTGGCTGCTCCCCGAGTGCTTTCAAAACCACGGTAACTATATCGTCAGTCTGGGCAGCGTCGCCCGCTGGATGGGTGAGCAGGCCGAAGCCCTTGGCGTCGAAATATTCCCTGGCTTTGCTGCGGCTGAGGTTCTGTATGACGACCAAGGCGCGGTGCGAGGTGTCGCCACCGGCGACATGGGCGTGGGTCGAGATGGTCAACCCACCGACCAATACCAGCGCGGCATGGAGCTCCATGCCAAATACACGATCTTTGCCGAAGGCGCACGCGGTCAGCTCGGCCGCCAGTTAATCGAAAAGTTCAAGCTTGACCAGAACCGCGACCCACAAAGCTATGGGATTGGCATCAAGGAATTGTGGGAAGTCGAACCTTCCAAGTCGCGCCCGGGTTTGGTGGTGCATACTGCCGGTTGGCCGCTCGATGCGGATACCTATGGCGGCTCCTTCCTGTATCACCTCAAGGACAATCTGGTTGCAGTTGGCATGGTGGTCGGTCTGGACTATGCCAACCCCTGGATTTCGCCTTTCGAAGAATTCCAACGTTACAAGACGCACCCCGCCATCCGCGGCACCTTCGAGGGCGGTAAACGCCTCGCCTATGGCGCGCGCGCCATTACCGCAGGCGGTTTATTGTCTTTGCCCAAACTGGTGTTTCCGGGTGGCGCGCTGGTCGGCTGTGAGGCTGGCTTTTTGAATGCGTCACGCATCAAGGGCAGTCACGCTGCGATCAAGTCCGGCATGATGGCCGCCGAAGCTGCCTTTGACGCCTTAGTCGCCGAGCGAAGCCACGACGAACTTCCCGCCTACCCCGCTGCGTTCGAGCATTCATGGCTGCATACCGAGCTCAACAAAGCCCGCAACTTTAAGCAATGGTTCAAAAAGGGCCGTACGATTGGCACACTGATGACCGGTATCGAGCAATGGCTACTCAAAGGCAACATGCCCTGGACCATCCATCGCGACAAACCTGATTACGCCTGCCTCAAGCCGGCAGCCGACTGCGTCAAGATCGACTATCCAAAACCCGATGGCGTGCTGACCTTCGATCGCTTGAGCTCGGTGTTTATCTCCAATACCAATCACGAGGAAAATCAGCCCATCCATCTGACACTCAAGGATGCCTCTGTCCCCGTGTCGATCAATTTGGCCAAGTTCGGGGGCCCCGAAGCGCGTTACTGTCCAGCGGGCGTCTACGAATACGTCAAGGACGACCAAGGTGCAGATCGTTTGCAAATCAATGCGCAAAACTGCGTGCATTGCAAAACCTGCGACATCAAAGACCCCACACAAAACATCGTCTGGGTCACACCACAAGGTGGTGAGGGTCCGGTCTACACCGGCATGTAATTATCAAAGGAAACACGCATCATGACAGCTCGTCTACAAGCCACGCCCACTACCCAAATCGATAACGACCGTGTGATCGTCACCGAGTGGCGCTTCCCCCCCGGTGCTGAGACAGGCTGGCACACCCATGGCCACGATTATGTGGTGGTTCCCACAACTAACGGCCTGCTTCATCTCGAAACGCCTGACGGTCTCAAGGAGTTTCCTTTGGTGCTCGGCAAGTCCTATACCCGTGGCGCAGGTGTCAATCACAATGTCATCAACGCCAGCGACCACGAAGTGGTCTTTGTTGAGATCGAAATACGCTAAATCTTCTCACCCTCTTTTTCGGAAACGATGACATGCTCGATCCACAAGCCAAGGCACTGATTGATCTCGTGATTGAAAAAGGGATCCCCCCGGTTCACACGACCGAGCCTGTACAAGCCCGGATTTTTTACGCCGAGCGACGCTTTTTTAGTCAGCCCGATGCCCCCGAGGTTGCCCAGGCGCTCGATATCAAGGTTCCAGGTCCAGCGGGTGAGATCACCGTGCGACACTACCGGCCACTCGGTTCGGTGTCGACAGCGATATTGCCTGCTCTGGTTTACTACCATGGAGGTGGCCATGTCATTGGCGATCTCGAGACCCATGATGTGCTGTGTC
>Ga0247843_1003389_pt1 | contig 26355 bp, 18 predicted proteins | sample LaCruzMarch2017__FD_192420 | JGI IMG/M metagenome (GOLD analysis project Ga0247843, IMG submission 192420) | Freshwater microbial communities from meromictic Lake La Cruz, Castile-La Mancha, Spain - LaCruzMarch2017_8m | ecosystem: Environmental > Aquatic > Freshwater > Lake | place: Spain... | reverse complement strand
TTAAAATATATGACATGCATTTTGATATAGAGACGCTTGATGTTCTTGTTGCGGGAGAAGCGGTGGATGGGCGTTCCAGTGCCTCTGTAACATTGGACCGCTTCAGAACAATGAACCCTGCTGTGGCAGAAGAACCAATAGAACTGGCGAATCTTATCAATAAACATGCCTCTATTAGACGTGTACGAATGTTAGGGTGTACAACGGCGGGCCCTATGGAACAAAGTGACACTCAAGGCATGGTAGAATTAACATTGCCAGTGGGGACGCATGAGCCTAGTTTTTTTGGAGGGAGAGGTGAAAAAAAAATACTGGTGGAATTCACCGATAGCATAGCAGAAAATCCTGCGGCAAAAAAAATAGCGAAAGTGTCTCAGCTCGTCACGCGCCCTGGTGTAATCATCAAGGGGGAGTGCGGTGTTATCAATCCTGGCGAGGGGGGGATTCTAAGATATGACTCGGAAGAGAAAACTTCACACAAATTATATAAACAAAGATCAGAGGACTCGGCTGGTAAATCCGTTGTTGTCATCAAGGCACCTGTGTATGATACGACAAAGGTAGAAACAAAAACTATCTTTGAGGCACTTGGATTTCTGAGGGACCCGCAAAATCTCAAGGAAGAAAATTTAGATGCAGCAAAAGCGGCTTTACAAGTACTGCCAACCATAAAGCCTAGTGATATGCCGAAAGGGTGGAAACTACAATACGTTGAAGCCCTAAGATTAGAGTTAGAAAGACGCATACAAACCATCACCGCCACCGATAAACCTAACCCTCCTTGATAGGATAAGAGCGCCCATTGTGCCATCTCCTTTTTGCGCAATAGGACTGATGGGAAAATAAACAGTACAACTACTATGACTATTATTCATACAATTTTTGTCAATTTTCCTATCAGCGATTTTTAATGACGAAAGATAAATTGTTTTTTGAATTAAACCTTCTTGTATTTTATTAGAAAAAAAAACAAAATTAAAGATTGCAGAAAATAAGTTGTCTTCTTTAATGGTATTAAGATAAATGGTGGTTGACAGATCGGCATTGAATTTAATGTGGTTCTCCCACCTTAGGTTCAAGTTTAAATGTCGAACACTTGATATTCAATAGACCATTGCCCGATATTAATTAATAAATCCTGGAAGTGTAATATTAGAGATGCTTTTGTTGAGCAAGAATGTACTAATTTAATTTGATCTTCATGTGCGAACCCAAAGTTAAACACATCCTCTGGTTTGTCTATCGAGCCGGTCATCATGACTATTTTTGATCAAATCTTTTGAGCCTCTGGAGAGGATTCATAGCATTCGTAGACAATCCAATGATAACGACATCCCTTGCCCTCCATGAGTTAAAAGAAGTAATTCACTAGATGGTTAAAAACTTCGCTCGAATGTCGGTTGTGGATATGTGGATGCGTCCTTTGGACCAGCCAGCGCCCTTCGGGACGTGAGGACAAATCATGGAAAACGCATAAACCCGCGTTGACCACGCTCGCTGGCTTCGCGACCACATACCCACAAGCTCAATAACAGGAATTTTTTTATATTTTTTAAAGGCTAAAGGCTCCTAAATATTTTTAAGATCGTGGTCTAGACCGCGGGGGGCATTTCAAGATGCGGTGAAAGTAACATTGTTGCCCTCAAGTTTTTGATTTAGAGTGTTCAATAATTCAATGGTTTTTGTTGGCTTGTTTAACCCTAGTAGTTTATAAATCCAGGCAAGTAACCAATGTCTATGTGTTTTTAATTCTTTATCGTCTAAGGCATTTTGAAAATAACTCAGGCATCGGTTAAAAAGCACTTCATCCGGTACTTGGTTTTTTTCATGATTCAAATCATCATAAAGCTTTCGTAGCCTACTTGCTGCTTTTAAGTGTTTTCTTGAATTTAGATTTTGTATTTTTTCTAAAATAGTGTCGCAAATTTCATTTAAGTTTGATGAAAAATGCTCAAGTTGTTTTTGGAAAATGGCTTGTTTTATTTGATGTAGATGTGATTGCAAGTCACATTTTAAGTGCTGAATTTGCTCTAATGCTAATAATTTGTCAGATGCATTTAATTGGCTTTTTAGTACTATTTTTACAATAGGACCAAACTGCTCGGAAAGTAGCTTTAAATCCTTAGGATTTTGCAGTTTTAATAAGCGTTTCAATTCCTGAGTATCAAAAATATCTAGAAAGTCTTCTGTTAGATTTTTGGGTGGCGTGGGAGAGGCATAATGTTGGCAAAAAAGATTTAATCTTTCTAGGGTTTGTTGATTAATGAAAATTTTTGAGGCAATAGGAATTTGGCTTAATTGAAAGTCTTGAATTAGTTTATTTATATAAATAAATAAAGCTTTATCTTCGGTATCTAGTTGTTTAACAATTTCAGGTAAAGTTTTTTTACATTGTTGGAGTTGGTATTGATGCTGGAAAGATTTAAGTTTATTGATTAATTCATCTTCAATAAAAACGTAAATTTTGGGATGAAATAAGCACCCCAATTCAAAAATTGGAATGAGAGCTGAATGACTTGGTTTGGGTAGATATTTTTCTAAAATTGATTTGAAAAAATGTATTTCACTCCCTTCAAGAACACTTAAATAAGCTAAACTTTCAATTCTGGTTTGAGGTGTTAAAAGTGTTGTATCTTCCAACAGTTCTTGGGCGATCTGGCTTCGTTGCATGATCCAGTGATGGCTAAATATGATAATGGCCATTTGCTGTAAAGGCATATCTTTCGTTTGTGCAAGTAAGGCATAAATGGTTTTAGGATCAAAGTCTTTCAGTCTTGGCGGTTGAAGTAATAATTCTAGGATTTGTTGCTCATCAAAGTTTTTTTGTATGTATGTAAAAAGTTCAACGATATCTGTCGTTTTTTCTTTTATATCTAGAGCATGGTAGAGCACACTTTTATTTTCCAAATCTTTGTTGCAAAGCAGTTCTTGCCACTGCGTTTTAGATAATACTTTTTGTTTACTATTGATGATGTGCAAGACTGCAGCAAGGTTTTCAAATTGACAAGCAAAAAGGAATGGATTTTCAGGACTTGTTAGAAATTGATATAAATTCTTATCATTCAATTTATCTATCACGTACCAATTTCTATTTGATGTTATCCATAGATGGAATGATGATATTGGATGATGGTTTAGGATGTCCTCATCAGTGATTGCTTGGGTTTCTTGTTGGTTAAAAAAGGTTAAAATTTGTTGGTAAAAGTCGATGTTATCGTTTAAAGAACAGCGTCTAAGTGCATCTAAGAAACTATCTTTTTCCAATGATGTGCTCGCTAACACTGCGCTTAATATCTTGGGGTTATGATTATCAATAGCAAACTCCAGACAGCTTTTGTTCCATTTAATAAAAGGCGTTGATGATAATGGAGCTACGGGTTGATTTAATGCCAGAAATACATCAGTTAAATTTTCTTGAGCCGCTTGACGAAGTAATTGGGTTTTTTCAATTAGTTCAGGATAGCTTGCCTGTTGTTTAATTTTTTCAATGAGTGTGAGCGCGATGTCTTGTTGATGCATGGCTAAACATTGTTGCAGCAGGCTATGGCAAATCGCATTTGGACCGATGAACATACTCATTAAGTCATCTTGAAAGATGTCTAATTGTTGTTTGGCTTGTGATATTTGATTAGGCGTTTTGGCATATAAGCATAAAATATCCAATACACAATACCTGGCATCTATCGGAATTCTTAAGGCATATGATTCATTGGATTGCGCAATTCTTAGAGCTTTTTCAAATTGTTGTTCTTCATTAATGGGTTGGGCTATGGGTTGTGAGCACATGAGTTTTTCATAAGTAATTTTGCACTGCTCGATTTGAAATAATAGGTTTTTTAATTGCTGTATTGTAAGCCCCGTCCCATTTTCAATGGCGATATAGACGGTGTGTAAAATATCTTGAATTTCTCTTTTAGTTTTGGAGAGTTGAGTGTTTGGTGTTTGGTGGTCTAACTCTTCAGATATTTTACTCAGATAGCGATACAAATGCCAAGGTTCACCTTCTCTGAGATTAGAGGGGACAAACATCACCGACGAAGATTTTTCACAAGCAAAATATTTGTTAAACAAGGCCTTAGACTCAATCTCTAAAGCTAAATCCTGTGGTGTTGAACCTGTAACTTTTAGAATACCAGGCACTCGATAATCGCTTACAATACGTCCTTCAACCAAACTGAAATAAGCTTTTTGATTACATATACCAAATAAAAGTACGGTCGCTGCCCAATTATCCATTGATTTGTTATCAAAACTAATGATGGTTGCATTTTGGGATTTGGGGTCATCAATCATGCAAGGTGCTATGAAAGGGAGGGTACAGTTTCGTGCACCAAAAGTAATTTGTAATAAGGCTTTTTTGCCAAAAACAATTTGTTCATTTTGTTTTTTCACATAATAGCCTTCAATGGATTCTACAAGATCTGGTTGTTGGTGGTTAATGGCTGTATTTGCAAATATTTGTTCAAAAATAACCGATAAATCTTGTTCGTTTCCGAAATAAAGTCTTTGAAAAGCACTGGTGGCTTTGTCAATTAGACAAGCCTCATAACGATTGTCAGGTTTTTTATAAAGCATGATATTTTCAGGTTTAATGTCTCCATGTGTAAAACCTAGGCGATGGTATTTTTCTATTGCATTGATAATGGCGTGTGCTTGACTAAGTATTTGTGTGGTTTGTTCACCCAAATCAAAATTAGCACGCAAACATGGGTTATGATAGGCCTGCATTTCTTTGGATAAGTTTTGTCTTTGTAATACACTTAAATCAGCAAGGGATTCACCTAAAGCCAGATTTTGAGCACCAGAAATCTTTTTGGCACGAGCATCTTGAACATAAAGACTTGGCTTTACATCCCCAATGGTAGGATGATGTGGGGCTTGGATGTGGATGGCTTGATTATAAACATAGTTAATCAGTGCTTCATCTTTATTCAAATTATCAGGTCTTGCGTAGATTGCTCTAAGGCCTACTGTATTTTGCATATTCGGATCAAATACTTCTTTGGCAAGGCTAGAGCTCACCACGTGTTTGAAAGCGATTTCAGTCATTAAAAATAAATGACTGGCTTGGGAAATATTGCCATATTGTCCACATCCAATTAAACGAACGTTAGACATTAAACGTTTATTAGCATGAGGGGCTTGATAGATGACACCGCGACTGCCGCCATAGCTTAAAAAATAAGCACCATTTGGAAATTTTCTTAAAGAGTAGGGAAGGGCTTTTTCAAGTTCTATGGAAATAGTTATCACAGATTGTTGTTGGGCATCATAAAATGTTACATGTTGCATGCATTGCGAATGTTTAAGTTTAAATCCTAAGTTTTCAAAGTTTGGTAGATACTGACTTGAGTTTTGTTGTTTTTCTAAATGATATTCTGAGGCAACTTTTAAAATCACTTCAATATAGGCAGTTTCTTCTTCCCGGGAAATAAAGCTTTTACCCTCACGCACAGCTTGTGCAATTCTTAAAAGATTATCTAACATTGAATTGATATCGTGTTGGATTTTATTTGGTGAGATATTTTCAATATCTAATTGAGTTAGAATGTCTATGTGATAAGCGTTTGTAAATAAACATAGTAAAGCTTGTTTTATTTGCTCAAGATGGCTGGGGTTGGTTGTGGTTAAAAGGTTTGCTAAGTATTGTTCAATGATGGAAATATTTTGGCTGGTTTTTTGTTCATTGATAATGGCTCTTTGACGTTTGATACTAAATTCAAGATTAGCTGAAAGCTCATGATTAAGTGGTATTTCACTAATGATTATAAAAATTTTATCCAATTTCTTTTCTAAAACCAGCATGTTTTGAGGAAACTCAATTTTTTGAAACTGGTGCTGTTCTAATTGCTCGAATAGTCCGACGATCATTGTTGGTGGAATGATTCTTGCCTCTTGATAGACGCTATAAAGTTCAAGTAATTGTCTAAAACATCTTTCTTGAGTCTCATTTAAGCCAATTTCGCTGATTTTAGGTGCTGGAAAATTATCTTTAAATGCGGCAAACATATGACGCTTATCAATTAACTGTTCACTGAGTATTTTAAATTGTTCTTCTAGTTCATCTAATTGATGGAACTCTTGATAGCAATTATTTGGTAATAGTGAAATAATTTTTTGGTGTAGGGCATGCTGTCTCTTAAGTTCTTGTTCAATGTCTGCAATTGTTAAATGTGGTTCACTGATTTTAATAGTCGCAACGGTATCAGCATCACTTTGTAATTGAGTTATCTCTAATTTTAATTGTTCATGTTGTTTGATTAGGTGTGCTGAAAATATAGCGAGGTTTACATGTATTGTTGATGACTCACTTGCTGCCATTTGAATTTGTGATTTTTGAATGAATGGTTCTAATTGAGAGTAAATTAATTTTAGTTGAGTGAGTTCGATTTGCTCTTGTTGTTTTTTGAGTGTTAATTGTGAAGGGTTGATTTCACTGGAGGCCTGATAAATTCCACCCAATTGTTTTTGATTTTTATCTGAAGCCAATAAGCATTGTAATTTTTTTTCTATAGCTTGCAATAAAACCTCTATTCGTTCTATGCGCGTTTTTATATCAAAATATAAGCTAGTTATAGTTTCTTGATTGTCGGTAAATTGTTTTAACTTTTGATGTAAAGTATCTAGGATATGTTTGTTTTTGGCCAAAAGCTCAAGCGTTTGTTTTTGCGTTTTTAATTGTTGAATATTATTTTCTAAAGGTGTTAAACGATATTGGACTTGTTGTTGTAACAACAGAGCTTTTCTCTGAGTTTGAATTTGCTCTTGAAGGATTGCCCGTTGATGATTCATTTCTTTAATTCGCAAGGATTCACGAGATCTGATAGCATTTTGAATCACTGCTTCATCAAGATTTTTACTATCACGAATGGTTAAGCATTGCAGATTTAAGTCTAAATTATCTGTAATTTCCTCTTCACATGGAAAGCGATTATATTCTAGGCAAAAATTTAAAACAATTTCACTGGCATACTTAAGCCTTACTGCAAATTTAACTTCAGAACTGCTCTCCCCCTCTAGGGTGTAAGCAATCACTTGAGCTTTTTCTAAATATTTCTTAAGATGTTTTTGTTGTGCATGCTTATCTTTGACTTGTGGTTTGGTTTGTAAAATAAATTCTTGAATACTTTTTCTATCTTGTTTTGGAAATGGATAATTTTTTAATGGAAGGTTTGCATTTAATTTGCCTACATTATAGATTTTAATGCCCATTAATTCGTCGACTAATAAAGAATCTGAAAAAGGCTCTTTATTTTGTAGATTAATTTTCTCAAGCAATCTTTCTACATCAATTCGTCTGGATAAGTTGACAAAAGTCTCGTCAGAAAGGTGGTTGTCGGATAAATAAATTTCTTTTAAATCTTTGCTAATTGTTAAGTAGTCATTGATGGTGTTGCGACAAATTTTTTGGAAGTAGTCATAACGCCGCTCTTGTCCAAACTTAAGTTTTTCAAGCAATTGTCTTTTACTTTGTAATATAGTTAGAAGTAAAGGGGTGGGGGCTTGATTATAAGACAAATTGACGGAAAATTTTTCTTCAGCTATTTTTAATAAATCAATAAAGCTTATGTTTTGGTGTTCAAATAGTTCTAACCCATCTAGAATTGATTGGCTATTTAATCTGGCATGTTTTAAGCACTCATCTATTTGATGGGAAAAGCGAGCTAACCAAGTTTGATAATCATATAAACCATAGCCTTTAATTTCACTTTGGATGCTTCTGTGCAATAGTTCAAAAATGCAGCGATGTATGAGCTGTTGGTAGCTGAATTCATCGGCAGAGTACTCTAATGACTGTTGGATAATGGACTGAATCTGGCTACTGCTTAAATTTGTGATTTGAGCTTCATGGTGTTCATGGTCTTGTTTTAATAAAACTTCGACGAGCAGTCCTAATTGTAGTTTTTTTATATGAGGTGGCGCAAATCGTAGAACATGGCTTAAATGTTCAATGTGCTGAAAAAAACTTGAGAATGTTTTGATGAAAAGATCATCTGCCAGATCTTGAGAGCCTTGGGAAGCTGTAAGATTATCGACCAAAGCGAGTTGTTTAAGCCCTACAATTAGGCTTTCAATATTAAAAGATTGACCGAGAAATTGGGTGCTAATCAGTTGATGCATGACAGAATTGGTAAATCTAAGGTTGTCTTGAGTGGTTTTAAATTTCACCATTTGTGAAAGGGGATTTTCACTTAGACTTATTTTTAGAATTTCCTCATAAAAAAGTCGAAACTTATCCATAGTCAAACTTCAGCTCCATGTTATTTTAAAGCATATTACCAAAATTAAAAAAAATAGTTTATTAAAATTTTCTAAATGGCAGATTTTCAGGCACAGTAATTACGCGCAGATGAAACTGATTAACAAAATGAATCTGATACAGACGGGTTATGTCTCAATTTGTTGTCTGATCGGAGAATATCCTTAATTTTTTGGGGCAATTACCGATGCTCAGTTTCAAGTGGCGGTATTTTAAACAGGATATAATATTGATGCTTATGAGATGCTACTTAGCCTATGCATTGCGTTATCGTGATGTTAAAGAGTTGGCTTTGGAACGTGGACTTAAAGTGGATCACTCCACCATCAAAGGCAAATGGGTGTATTTGTATCGGGCTGTTGATAAAGAAGGAAATACGGTTGATTTCATGCTGTCAGAACAACGCACGAACTTGCAGCCAGAGCATTTTTTGAGAAAGCTATTGGCTCAAGCGGGATTCCTGAGAAGGTCGCCATGGATAAAAGTGGCGCCAATAAGGCCGGCATTGATGCCACTAACCTGCAGCTGGCACTGCTTTTTATGATGGGCGGTCTGTTTGTGCATATTAACGCCAGACAGATCAAATACTTTAATAATATTGTAGAACAGGACCATCGCTTTATCAAAAAAATCACTAAGAAATGAAGGAATTCAAAGCATTTCACTCTGCAGATGCGACATTGTCTGGTATTGAATTACATCCCTATGCGTAGAAAAGGTCAGCATACCCAATCAGACTATTTTCGAACAGTTCTATGGACTGGCGCCATAAACTCGCCTAAAATAACTTCGTTGATTCTCGAAAATATAAGATTTAATTTGTGCCGCGAATTAATTCACCGGGAGCGCCTGTTGATATATACTGTTTCTAATTTTTTGTTAGAAAAATGGAGTTTTCGATGTTCAAGCGAATTTTAGTGGTATTATTTGCATTAAATGCAATGCAGGTTTTAGCTGATGATATCCACCCCACCACCAATCAATTTTGGTGGCCCAAACGTCTCGATTTAAGTCCTTTACGTCAACCCAATACAACATCCAATCCTTTGGGTTCATCGTTTAATTATGCGCAAGAATTTAAAAGCTTAGATTTAAATGTTGTGGTTGCAGACATCAAAAAAGTGATGACGACCTCACAAGAATGGTGGCCCGCAGATTATGGCAATTATGGTCCATTATTTATTCGCATGGCTTGGCATTCAGCAGGAACCTATCGAATTTACGATGGTCGAGGAGGCGCGAATGGTGGTTTTCAACGTCTAGCACCGCTAAATAGTTGGCCTGATAATGATAATCTAGATAAGGCGCGACGCTTATTGTGGCCAATTAAACAAAAATATGGCTCAAAAATTTCTTGGGCTGATTTAATGGTCTTGACCGGAAATGTGGCGATGGAGTCTATGGGCTTCAAAACACTTGGGTTTGCAGGTGGTCGGGAGGATGCTTGGGAAGCCTCTAATATAAATTGGGGAAATGAAACCGAATGGTTTGCAAGCCATAGACAAACCCCAGGCGGTAAATTAAAAAAACCCTATGCAGCAACCCAGATGGGCTTAATTTATGTCAATGCTCTAGGACCAAATAATGTTCCTGATCCCAAAGCATCTGCAAAACAAATTCGTGAAGTCTTTGCCCGTATGGGAATGAATGATGAAGAAACCGTAGCTTTAATTGCTGGTGGTCATGAATTTGGAAAAAACCATGGTGCAGCATCGACAAAACATCTTGGACCTGCACCAGAGGGTGCTCCAATTGAAGAACAGGGGCTTGGCTGGAAAAATAGCTATGGTAAAGGTGTAGGTGCAGACACCATTACCAGTGGTTTAGAAGGCGGCTGGACATCAACACCTACTCGTTGGTCTCATCAGTATTTATACAATTTATTTCATTTTAAGTGGGTGAAAACCCAAAGTCCTGCAGGTGCTCCACAATGGGTGCCGGAGGATAAATCTGCGTCAGCTATGGTTCCTGATGCGCATGATGCAGATAAAAGACATGCACCGATAATGCTCACCACGGATTTGGCTTTAAAAGAAGATCCGGATTATAAAGTGATCGCCAAACGATTTTCAGATCATCCTGAACAGTTCGATGAGGCCTTTGCTAAAGCTTGGTTTAAATTAATGCATCGTGATATGGGGCCTCGTTCACGTTATTTGGGTGCTCTGGTACCAAAAGAGGTGATGATTTGGCAAGATCCCGTTCCTGCGGTTGATTATCCTATGGTCGATATAAGTGACATCGCGCAATTAAAACAAAATATTTTAAAATCCGGTTTGACCATTCCTCAGTTGGTTAGAACGGCATGGGCATCGGCATCGACTTTTAGAGGCACGGATATGCGAGGCGGTGCTAATGGCGCGAGAATTCGCTTGATGCCACAAAAAGATTGGCCAGTGAATCAACCTAAAGAACTGGTTATGGTCTTAAATCGATTACAGTCTATTCAAACCGATTTTAATCGAGGCCAGAGCAATAAAAAACAAGTGTCTATGGCAGATTTAATTGTACTAGGTGGGAATACTGCAATTGAACAGGCTGCTTTGGAGGCAGGTGTCAAAATTGAGATGCCTTTTATACCGGGACGAACCGATGCTAGTCAGGACATGACTGATGTCAAGTCATTTGCCGTGCTGGAGCCAAAAGCTGATGGTTTTAGGAACTATTATGCATCAAGCAATTCAACACCGGCCGAGATGCTTATCGAGAAAGCAAGCTTACTTCAATTAAGTGTACCGGAAATGACAGTTTTAGTGGGTGGAATGCGGGTATTAAATGCCAATGCAGATGGCACACCTTATGGGGTATTTACCCAAAAACCTGGGACGCTTAGTAATGATTTTTTTGTTCAGTTACTGGATATGTCGACACAGTGGAAACCATCAACTAAAGAAGGCATTTTTGATGGATTGGACAGAAAAACTGGCAATTTGAAGTGGCAAGCAACTTCTGTAGATTTAATTTTTGGAGCCAATTCAGAATTAAGGGCAGTTGCAGAGGTGTATGCTACTGATGACGCAAAACAAAAATTTGTTCAGGATTTTGTTAAAGCTTGGCTAAAGGTCATGAATGCTGATCGTTTTGGTCTTAAGTAATGGCTGATTAAAAATCAAGCGTAAATGTAATTTATGTGCAGATAGGTGGTTTTAAAGTAGGGGGCATTTCATTAGATGATACAGGTTAATAGATGCTCCAAGTTTAGCAAGGAATAAAAGCACCCGTTAATCACCCTAACAGGAACAACATGACTTGCGTATCAACGATTATGGGATGCAATTATTCTAATCCAGTTTTATAAGTCTTTCGTATTATTTACAGAGTCTTTAACTCAAACATTTATCAATTTGGATGGCAAGACGGTACGTCACAGCGGAAAAGAAAAAGCCTTACATATTGTTAGTGCCTGGTGTCATGCGAATCAACTTATGAGTACTGGTTATCGTTGCGTCCTGATCTAGTGTCGCAATAGTTCCTGGTGACTGTTGTTGAATGCATGCAATCAATGTTTTATTCAGGCCTATTAGAGCTTTAAGGTTAGCATTGGGTTTAGGAATAAAAGCTGTGTTTCTTTACGCTTTTCTTCTTCTCCAATGGAATGGAATTGCGGCAAATATCGATGAATCGCTGCAGTAGAAGGTAATCCGCGGCTTTTATCACCTCTCCATCGTTTTTCAAAGGCCCGTCGTGCTTTTCATTTCATCCCGTGAGTTGCAAATTTCATAAGCAGGGAGCTCAGTCCAGCATCTTTATCGTTTTCGCTCCGTTATTTCACCCAATGGGTGATTGGTCTTTTTGTGAAAACTATTTCATCTTATTGGTTTGATCAAGCAATGGGGTAACTTATTTTTTTGGTGATATATTCAGGTTACCACGTGGCAAGTAATCTGGCGGGTGCTCCACTACCACCTTTTATTTTCATGGGTGCCACAATCAATTTTGCACCTAAGGGGGGTAATTGATTCAGATGAGCCACATTTTCAATCCCATACTTATTGCCAGCTAGAAAAAGTTGATGGACTGGATGATCATGCATGACACCGGCGTCCATGCTTGCTGTGTCAATACCCACAGCTTTGACATTTTTTTCTAGTAAATACTGAGCAGCAGCAGGCGAAATCCCCGGAAAATGCAAATTCTGCAAATCTTTCAATTTAGCGGTCCCTAAATATAATTTTTTATGACGCCAATAGCGTCCCCAGCCGGTATGAAATAAGACGATATCATCTGAACTTAATGGCCGATATTGCTGTTCAAAAGCTTTGACATCAGCAACGCTTATTAAATAATCGGCATTGTTGTTTACTTTTTTAGAGACATCAATGACCACTGCCTGACCGATTAAATTTTGTGGTAAAATTTCATCAACAGTAATGCCTTTAGCAGAAAAATGCCTAGGGGCATCCACATGGGTCCCGCCATGCTCGGGAGCACAAAACTTAAAAGCCGAGTAAAAGTAACCCTTTTTGGTTTTGCCATAGAAAACAGTCTGGCGGCTAAACCCTTTTTCAGTTGGCCAGTAGATGGTGTTTTTATCAAAAGAATAGGTGAGGTCGATGACATGACCAAATGAGATGTTGGCACTTAAGATAAGCAGAGGCAGCAGTATACGATGTCTAATATTCATTAACTTTCCTGTTGTGTTTTATTCTAAATTATCAGCTATTGGTATCTAAAATAAAGCCCTTTGAAAATAACTTTTTAGCCTTAATGATGGGTTTGTGGTAAAATAAGTTTTTTTTGGATGTTTTAGGAAAGTCAATGGACGCTTGTGATGGATTGCAGCGCTTTATATTTGAGCATGCCGAAATTCGTGGAGAAATTGCCCGCTTAGACGAAACCTATCAAACGATTATTGAGCAACGTGATTATCCCCCTGTTGTTAAACAGATGCTCGGTGAAGCATTGGTAGCCTGTTTGTTGTTGGTTGGCAGTATGAAATTTGAAGGTGAATTGAGTTTGCAATTTCAGGGAAATACCGCGTTGCCGATGATGATTCTACAGTGTGATCATCTGTTGAATTTACGTGGTTTTGCAAAATTCACTGAAGATTTAACTCCCCAAGAATATCAAAGTGCCTTCTTGGATGGTCAAATGTCTTTTACTATCAATCAAAGTCACCAAACTGAGGTTTTTCAAAGCATTATCCCAATTACCTCAATGTCTATGAGTCAAAATTTGATGAACTTTTTTTCTCAATCAGAGCAAGTGGCAACTCAAATTATGATTGGTGTCGATAATAAGCGAGTATCTGGAATGTTATTGCAACTTCTTCCAGGACAAGATACGGCTCACCGAGAAGAGTTTTGGCAGTATGCAACTAAAATTGGTCAGACAGTGACCGCTGATGAATTGTTGAATCTATCTAATTCTGAAATCCTTTATCGTTTATACCATGAAACCGAAATACGTCTATTAATTGAAAAACCAGTTCGCTTTAAATGCCGCTGCAATGTTGATAAAATGAGAAGTGTGCTTAAAATATTAGGTCAAGATGATGTCCATCAACTTCTGAAAGAGCATGAGAAAATAGAGGTGGTGTGTGATTTTTGTAATCAAAAATATTACTTTGACTCTATTGATGTTGCGATGTTATTCCTTTAAATGTAGAGGTCGAAAAGATATGAGCAGCCCAACTCCTGAAACAACTTACCAACGATTTAATCGACAATTCTTTAAAGACTTATATGTCTTAACCAAACCCTTTTGGACCTCAAAGGAAAAAGGACGTGGGTTTTTTTATTTATTCATTAATTTGATGTGTTCATTAGGTGGTGTTTATGCCAGTGTGGCTTTAAATGGTGTGTCTAAGGATATGTATGATGCCTTAGCTGCATTTAATAAACAGTTATTAATGAGCTCATGCTTGCAATTTTTTGGACTGGCAGCCTTGGTGTTTGTCTGTGCTGGATATGGGTCGTATTTCAGTGGTTTGTTGACTATCCATTGGCAGAAGTGGTTGACAGAACAAAATATTGAAAAATGGTTGAATCAACAATCCCATTATCGGATGCGTTGGTTAAAAAAACGTGTCGATAATCCCGATCAACGGATAAGTGAAGACTTGGCATCGTTTCCCGCCCTTACTTTAAAGATTTTCTTTTTACTGTTGCAGTCGGTAACTTCCTATGTTTCTTTTAGTTTGATTTTATGGAATTTATCCAGAAACTTCCCTTTGGTGTTGGCCGGTTTTCATGTGATGATTCCAGGATATTTATTTTTTGCTGCGAGTATCTATGGCATTTTAGGATTGTGGTGTATCGGCATGATTGGCAAGAAGTTGGCTGGAATTGAGTACTTTCAACAATTGTTTAATGCCAACTTTCGTCATCAATTAATTCAAGTACGCGAGTATAGTGAGCAGATTGCAAGCTTTCGTGGAGAGAAAAATGAACAATCCAAGCTGAATGGTTTATTTTCTAAAATTTTTGAAAATTATATTGAAGCCAATGCCTTGAGAAAAAACCTATTATTTTTCACCATTGGTTATGACATCTTTACCCAAATAGTGGCTATATTTTTAGCGATGCCCTTATTTTTTGCCAAACGGGTGCAATTGGGGGGAATGGTACAAATATCTGGGGCTTTTCGATCAGTGGTGCAAGCTTTTTCAAGCATTGTAGAAGCTTTTTCATATTTTGCAGAATGGAAGGCTGTAATTTATCGTTTAACTGAATTTGATACGGGCATTGCCTTATCCCGGCAAGTCAATCTAGGCGTTGAAAAACAAACCGATAGTGGTTCGCATTCCATTGCACTTTCGCAATTAAAAATTGAATTTCCTAATCATCAGCTAATGTCTACGATTTCAGACATGCAGTTTTTAGCACCGCATCGCTATTTAATTTCAGGCACCACAGGAAGTGGGAAAAGCACCTTACTGAAAGTATTGATGGATTTATGGCCCAATGCAGAAGGGAAAATTAGACAACCGAATCCAGAACAAATGTTCTTATTGCCGCAACGATGTTACATTCCGGATGGAAGCTTAAAAGAAGTATTAACCTACCCTGACTTACTCACTATCAATGACAAAAGTGTGATTGATTTAATGATGCAATGTGGTTTGGAAAGTTTTATCAGCGATTTGCATGAGGTGCGACAGTGGTCGCAAGTCTTGTCTTTAGGGCAACAACAACTGATAGGGTTTATGCGTCTTTTTTTACGATGTCCACAAGTGATATTATTAGATGAGTCGACTGCGGCATTGGATGAAACCAGTGAGGCAAGTATGTACCGCATGCTTAATGCCTATTTTCCAGAAGCATTGGTTATCAGTATTGGTCATCGCAGCAGTTTAGTGCAATATCATCACTATCAGTTAATACTCGATAATCACCAGTTTATTCCTGTTGAAAAGACAGGGGTTGTAGCCTAAGGAATACTATGATTTGTATCTTAGATAAAAATGCGTCTTCCCAGCAGCTGGAAAAATTGCTCTCCCGCTTTCAACAGGAAGGCGTTCTTGCCAAACTGTTTCAATTCGAGGATCAATCCCGTTTGGTTTTAAGTAGTGGTATTGCCAAGCATCATGATATCGATACTTGGCCAGAGTCTAAAATTATCATAGACAAGTATTTACCTGATAATAAGCGCTTATTGACCACCAAACAGTTTCGTCAGCAAAGTAGAATTAAAGTAGGCCCCTTAACTTTTGGAGGGCTAGAATTTCCTGTGATTGCAGGTCCCTGTTCGGTTGAGTCTCAGCAACAAATCTATGATATCGCAAAAGTGGCGCACAGTTTGGGTGCGAAAGTCTTAAGAGGTGGCGCGTATAAACCAAGGACATCACCCTTTGATTTTCAAGGGCTTGGGGCGATAGGCCTCAAATTTTTACGTCAAGCAGCAGATGCGTTTGATTTATTGTGTGTATCTGAGATCATGGATGTGGCCGATCTTGATGATTTCCTCGACAAGGTGGACATCATTCAAGTGGGTGCGCGTAATATGCAAAATTTTAGTATGCTCAAACAATTAGGCAAAACACAAAAGCCCATTTTATTAAAGCGCGGATTGTCAGCCACTTATGAAGAGTTTTTATTGGCTGCTGAATACATCATGTCGATGGGTAATCTGAATGTGATTTTATGTGAAAGGGGTATTCGTAGTTTTGAGCCCTATACACGCAATACCTTGGATATTGCAGCGATTCCTGTTTTAAAGGATCTGGGGCATTTACCTGTGATTGTCGATCCCAGCCACGCCGTGGGTTTGCGAAAATTCGTTCCTACTTTAGCCTACACGGCAATGGCGGCCGGTGCTGATGGACTGATGGTGGAGATGCATATCGATCCTGATGCTTCAATTTCTGATGCCAAGCAAACGATATCGCCAGATGCATTTGCAGAAATGATGCAAAAACTTAAACAAATGGCGTTGGTGTTTAATAGAGAACTGTGAGATGAAACAAAGCTTTGTGTTAAGCCGTTCTTCCCTGCAAGGTGAACTGCAAGTCCCCAGCTCTAAATCGCATAGTTTGCGGGCTTTATTATTTGCATCCTTAGCCGATGGTGACAGTTTGTTATCAGGGATCTTAGATTCTCCAGATACGCAAGCTATGATTAACGCCTGTCGACAAATGGGGGCAAAAATACAATCTACCGCCCAGGGTTGGCAGGTGAGGGGGGTGAACGGCCTGCCATCTTGTCCCCAAGATATCATTGATGCGGGTAACTCAGGACAGGTTTTACGCTTTGTTGGTGCTATTGCAGGCCTCATTGATGGCTACACCGTAATTAGTGGCGATCACTCTATTCGGCACCAACGCAATATAGCACCTTTGTTATCAGGATTGCAGCAGTTGGGATGTTTCGCCATATCCACCAAGCAAGATGGCTTTGCACCGATTGTTGTCAAAGGGCCTGTCATAGGCAAATACCTTGAAATTGACGGCCAAGATTCACAGCCGGTGTCAGCTTTATTGATGGCAGCGGCTTTTGCACAACACCGTATTGAAATCAACGTGACCAATCCTGGGGAAACCCCTTGGGTAGGATTGACCTTGTATTGGCTCGATCGTTTAGGCATTCGCTATCAAGCGTCATCAAAATGGGATCGTTATCAACTGTTTGGTCAGGCCCATTACCCCGGATTTAACTATCAGGTCCCGGGAGATTTTAGCTCTGCCGCATTTCCGGTGGTAGCCGCACTCATTACCGGTGGGCAGGTTAAAATTAGAAATTTGGATATGCAAGATAGTCAAGGGGATAAAAAACTGATGGAAGTCTTACATGCTCTCAAGATGCCTTTGACTTTTGAGCAGGGCGCTATTGAAGTCGGTGGGGACCATCTCATTCCAGGCTTTGATTTAGATATCAATGCGTATATTGATGCATTGCCGATATTAACAGTTCTGGCCTGTTTTGCCGATGGTGAATGTCACTTACGTGGTGCAAAAGTGGCAAGAACGAAGGAAAGTGATCGTTTAAGGAGTATGACCCTAGAGCTTGGAAAAATGGGCGCTGATATTACCGAGCATGCTGAAGGATTGTCGATCCGCCCCAGACCCTTACAAGGTGCACGTGTGCATAGTCACCACGATCATCGTGTTGCCATGGCTTTGGCAGTTGCGGGAATGGGGGCAACAGGCATCACCCATATTGATGATGTGGCATGTGTAGATAAAAGTTACCCTGGGTTTGCAGATACCATGCAGCGTTTGGGGGCGAAGCTTTGCATAGCGTGTTGATTGGTTTTAAATCGTCTGGAAAAACGACGGTAGGACGTCAGTTGTCAATATCTTTAGATTGGGATTTTTTAGATACTGACGAGGAAATTTGCAGGCTGTATGGGGGTGGGGAGATTTATGAGATTTATCAAACGCTTGGAGAGTATGATTTTCGTGCGCTTGAGCATCAAGTCATTGGGTCTATAAAGCCCACACGAAATACAGTCATTGCCACTGGAGGCGGGGTGGTTCTTAACCCTTTGAATATCGCTTGGTTAAAAACCTTGGGGCCAATTATTTATTTAAATACGCACTTGGAATTGATTGCCCATCGCCTGCAAGGTTTAAATCGACCGTCCCCTTTTTTGGATTTGCAATCGATCTACTTCCAAAGACAAGCACTCTATTTTCAGGTCGCAGATCAGGTGATAGACTGTGCAGATGAACCGCCGTTGCGCATCGTTGATCAATTATACCAAATTATAAGGGCTCCCAATGGCGAGTAATTCATTCGGACAATGTTTTCGTATCACCACCTGGGGTGAATCGCATGGGCCTGCTATTGGCGTAGTCATCGATGGTTGTCCGGCAGGCATTGCTATCACCCTTGACGATATTCAGCAGGCTTTAGATGCCAGAGCGCCTGGACAACATGCATTAACTTCGCCACGCAAAGAGCCTGATAGGGCGCATATTTATTCTGGTGTTTTTGAGGGGGTTACAACAGGTACACCCATTTCAATTATCATTTATAATCAAGATATAAACTCCACTCACTATACGCCAATCAAAGAGGTTTTACGCCCAGGACATGCCCAGTATACCTATTTAGAAAAATATGGCATCTATGATTATCGAGGGGGTGGGCGAGCTTCTGCAAGAGAAACGGCTTGCCGGGTTGCTGCGGGTGCTGTGGCCAAAAAAGTCTTGGCAGGAACTGACATTGAAGTCAAAGCATATTTGCATGAGGTGGGGGGAATTCAACTCGATGCACCAGACTTTGAGTATTTATCGACCAGCCATTTGGGTTGTGCGCACCAAGATTTTGAGGCACAGCTGACAACTTTACTTGCAACTTGCAAACAATCGGGTAATTCTATCGGCGGGGTGGTGGCTTTTCAGATTTTGGGCGTTCCTGTGGGACTTGGGGATCCGGTGTATGAAAAGCTAGAGGCCAATTTGGCCAAAGCAATGATGAGCTTGCCTGCGTCCAAGGGGTTTGAAATCGGGGAAGGTTTTGCTAGTGCGAAATGGTCAGGCGCCGATTATAATGATCAATTTGATGTCGATAACGCACGCATTGTATTAACAAGCAATCATGCCGGTGGTACCTTAGCCGGTATCAGTTCTGGGCAGCCTATTACAGGGAGGGTGGTCTTTAAACCGACCTCCAGTATTCAAGCAGCTCAGCGCTCTGTTAGTCTTCTGGGTGAAAAAACAGATTTTCAATTGCCGCCAGGTTCTAGACACGATCCGTGTGTAGCGATTCGGGCAGTGCCAGTTGTTGCTGCAATGTGTTTTTTAGTGCTGGTTGATGCGTTTTTATTGAACAAACTAGCGCGATGCCATGAATAAAACAGCCTTGCAATTTGAATATTATCCGGTGTATTTTGGTCAAAAAGACTGGCTATCCTCTATCAATTGGCAAGCCTACGCAAAGGTAGCTCTCATCTCAGATAGCAATGTAGGGCCCCTCTATGCCACAAAACTGATGGATAGTTTACCCATCGACGCCCATTTTATTCAAATGCCTGCAGGGGAGTTTTATAAAAACCGTGACACGAAACAAGCGCTAGAAGATCAATTGTTAACCCAAGGGTTTGGGCGTGACACACTTATCATAGCCCTAGGCGGTGGTGTAGTACTGGACTTGGTGGGCTTTTTAGCAGCCACCTATTGTCGTGGTGTGCCGGTGGTATATGTGCCAACCAGTGTTATGGCCATGGTCGATGCATCAATGGGGGGTAAGACCGGCATCAATACACCCTATGGAAAAAATATGCTGGGTGTGTTCTCGCAACCTCACCTGATTTGGATGCAAATTGCTTTTTTGCAAAGTTTGCCCAACGATGAGTTTATTAATGGGCTTGCTGAGGTTATCAAACATGCTGTTATCTTAGATATCGAATACTATCAATGGCTGAACACCCATCGTGATGCGATCTTGCAGAAAGACCTTGACGTGCTTTTAGATATGATTTATCAGAGCGTTCTGATTAAGCAAAAAATTGTTGCACAAGATGAAAAAGAAGCTGGAATGCGCGAAATCTTAAATTTTGGCCATACGGTAGGCCATGCGATTGAATTGTGCTCGGACTTTAAGATAGCGCATGGTGAGGCTGTGGCTTTAGGAATGCTTGTCGAAGCTTATATATCCCATCTTTTAGGACATCTTGCCTATGCGCAAGTGTTAAGTTTGCAACAAATTTTAACAGCATTTCAGTTGCCTTTAAACACCCAATGTTTGGATGATATGGATGCCCTAAAACAAGCTATGCGTAGGGATAAAAAATCAAAACAAGGCCTTGCACACCTGGTGATGTTAAAAGAAATAGGGCAAGTGCACCATCAAAATATGCGCTTTAGTTTTGTCTTGCCTATCGATGTTTTTGAAAATGCAGTGCAGTGGGTAAAAGCACAATGTTAATGGCTGTAATTGTCGCAGACAATGTCTATCATGTTCAGTACGAGATTGAAAAAGTACAACATCAGGTCGATGGGTTTGAACTCCGGTTTGATAACAACCCAAGTCTAACAAAAGGCCTTTTGCACGCTTTGCGACAATTATCTCCTTTGCCCATGATTTTTACTTTAAGAAGCAAATCGCAGGGGGGGGCTTTCCAAGGTAGTCAAACTGAATATTTTCAGCATGTAATTGAACTATGTCAGGGACAACCGGATTATATCGATTTAGAATGGGATAGCCCCAAGTCTTACTTTGACTATATTGCCAGTCATTTTCCCCAGATTAAAATCATTTGCTCTTACCACCATTTTCAAGGTGGAACAATCAATTTTCAGGCGCTTTATCGGCACCTAGAATACTTTCCGTTTGCTATCTTGAAACTGGCAATATTTTGTCATACAAGTCTTGAAGCTTTGGCCTTGATGCATGAAATGACGTTTGGAGTCTATGCAAGACCACGAACGATGATAGCCATGGGTGCTGCAGGACAATTTTTACGAATTTTAGGGCCTATCATGGGCAATGCAATTGACTATGCAGGGCATATTGCCCCAGGGCAATTGTTGGTAGTTGATTGGGTGGATATCTATCATTATCATCAGCTTAATAGCAGCACTCGTGTGTATGCATTGCTGGGAACTCCAGTCGACAAAAGTTTAGGACATATCTTTCATAATCAAAAAATACGTGAGGGACAACAAAATCTTGTCTATGTGAAAATTGAGCTTGAAAAAGCGCAATTACCTGAATTTTTACAGCAGTGCTTGGTGCTTCCTTTTGATGGTTTTAGTGTCACCATGCCTCTAAAAATTGATGTTGCACGTCTGTTACAAACCGCACAACCAGCAATAAATACCTTAAAAAGGGGTCCCCAAGGTTGGTTGGGATGCAATACGGATGGATTGGCAGTCGTTGATATTCTTGCTTTAAAACATCCTCAGAAAATTTTAATTCTAGGCGCGGGAGGGGCAGCTCTAGGTATCGCTCAGGCATTGTCAGAGGCTTCTCATACCGTACGATTATGTCATCGCCATGCAGATAAAGTGAAGGAGTTCGGGTTTCAAGCATTCGATGCTAAAGAGCAGTTAGACTTTGATATCATGATTAATACATTGCCTCCCAAAGCACCAATGAAAGTATGCATCAATCCTAAATGTATACTCGTAGATATAAACTATAATCAACACTCAAACTTTACAGATGCAGCCAAACAGCTCGGTTGTCATTGTATCGATGGATATGGGATATTTATTGCCCAAGCTTTATTGCAAAGACGATTTTGGTTTGAATTTTAAAAATCAATTTCAAAGAGAAATCCCCCGATGTTCCTCGTTTATCATTAAGATTGTTTAAGTTATATTGGACTAGTCCACCGTTCATAACAGGATTTTGACTACAAAAATAAATTAGCTCTGCAATTCCTTGTAGCATATCAGTTTTAACGCAACCAGGACAAATACAGCAGGAATGAATGCCTTTACATGCTTAATTCTGAGTTAAAGAGCGCATCAAACCTGTAATATCAAAACTTTTAATTTAAGGCACATTTTGGTATCGGCCCTTCATAACTTTAAATAATAGCATTTTAGCAATTCGATGACTTGTTTCCTGAGTATGAGGATCACGGTCAGTATCAATAATTAATGATTTTAATAATTGTTCAACTTTAGCTTGAACCTCAGGTAATAGTTTATCTATTTTGTCAGGTTTTAAATATTTACTAATATTCTCATTAGCTAGATAAGTTCCATGAGCATCTTTAATACGTTGAATAATTTCATCTGATTTAGATGATATTTTTTTCATCAATGACTCCTATGATTCATTAAGGTTTGATGATTTTTAGTATAGTATTTTTTGAGACCTAGATCCTCCCTCTAATTCAGCAATCAAAAAAAACCTGAGGTATTCCAAGTGCAATGTAATAAATATTCAAAATTAGCTTGAAGATCTTTGTTATGTAGATAATTTTTTCATAAAGAACCCAACTTACCCATTGCCCACGTTGCGGTTTCTGCAATGAGTTTATTCGGATCAGATATAAAAGGTTTAAGTGTTTCTTTGAATGCAACCTTGCCTTGATTACCAACATAATATAGGGCTGCCGCATTAATACAGTGGTTATAGAGTGATAAATTAGGATTGAGTATATCGGAGAGTAAATTATCAAATAGCCGCTCATCAGTCGATGTTTCAATGAGAAGCGGTTCAAGACTATTAATCACAAGGTCTTTGTGTTTTGGCAACAAGTGTTCAGATAACAACTCGAATGCATAGGCGCTTTGGTCATCTTTGACATTTTCTAAAGCAGTATGGATTGCAAACATGTCTTTATGTTTATAAATAAAGGATAGTAGGGCGAGTAAAGACTCTTGTTGCAGCCATAAAAATCGTTTAAATAATCCATATAATACATCGGTTGCTGTATTTATAGGGATCATAGTCATATGGTTCTTACATCGGTTAATCAACTCTACCTGTTTGTCAATGAGCTCCTCAATCATCAAGACAGATGATTCTACCGATTGATAATGCCTATGCATTAAAACAACCGCAACCTGATGAAAGTTGATGTTATTTTTAGAACCTAAATGATTTAGTAAAAAAGAAACAGATTCAGGATCTTGTAAATAACCACAGGCCTTGATAATCACCTGTTGCGAGTCTGGAGATAAGGAATCCCATTGAACGTTAGTGATACACGTTGGATCCATAACGAGGGCCTCGATGACTGATTGCGGGATAAGGGCTGTATTGTCTGATTGTATCGCAGCATATAAAACATTGTGATTGCCAAGCTTGCCTGCTGCAAGTAATGCGGCCCGTCGAACGCTTAAATCCGTATCTTCCAACAGCGCAATTAAAAGATCGCCTAAATCGTGCCTAGCACTTTTACCAATGATGCTGGCAGCACATTGCCGTTGTTCTGCTTTATCATGTTTAAGCATGATAAATAGCTCTTCTGATGCTTGCTTATAATAAGCAGGCAAATGAAGAAAAACACCTAATAAAGCACCAGAGCGAATGGTAAGATCGGGATCATTTAAACATGATAAGACCAAACTAATATCCTTTTTTTCAGTAGACAGGGATAAAGCTTGATAGGCGGCAGAACGAACCAACCTGGATGGGTCGTTTTTCGCACTAAAACGTATTTTTTCAAACAAAGCTAAGTTTGGATATTTTTCTAATTGTAAGATCACATGGCGTCGAATTATCGGATCGGGTGCATCAACACAGAAGGTTAATACCTTTTCATAGTCTTTTGGATTGATGCTTTCTAGAGTGCGCAAACAAAATATGATTTCTTCTGGGAAAGGGCTAGATAACTTCTGTTGCAATAAAAGCAGTGTATTTTTATCAGCCAGATTGAACTGGGGCTGAATAAAGGAAGCTTTTGTCAAAGCAGAGCGCAAGGCATTCAGATAATCCGATTTCAGCAATAAGGTAAAGCCTACACCTAGAAAATTTAAAGCCGTCAGTAAAATTATACCCGGTAACAAAGTAATACCAAAGGTTTTGCTGGCAACTAGGATGACCACACTAATAAGACAGCAGGATAATGGATTGATAATAAGTTCAACTTTTGACTGGATAACAGAACGTTCTTTTGCTGCCAAGGGTTGATATAGTACTAAAAACGCGGGCGTTCGAATGCCCCCATTATAGAAAGAGGTAAATATTTGCATCAAAGCAATAACCCAGAAGGTATATACCGCAACTGGAGGAATTAAATGGGTTATCAGAGCTGCTATGCCAATTATCAAGTCTAGTATAGGCTGAATAACAAGCGTAACAAAAATACCAAACCGTGTTAAAAAATACTTTAATACCAAGGTGTTGCATATTAATTTCAAGATGTCTGCAAGTGCATAAAATATACTAAAAAATATAGCCAAGGATGCCGTATCTGTAAATTGCTGTTGAGCCAAGGTACTAAATAACATATACAAGGTGATACATGAAAAGTTACTGATTGCAGCTGCAAGGCAAATGAATCTAAAGTACTTCTTTTTAAGAAGTGTTGTAAGATTTAAGGCATTTGAGGTGTTGGACTCATCTCCGGTTTCCTTGACTATTACATCTATTTTTTCACTGGTATAGTGCTTTATTTTAATTAAGGCAACCAAAGAGATAGATCCTGCCAACACGCCCAGCAATAATAATTGATTGGTCCCCATCCATGGAATCAAAAAAGGGGTTGAAAATCCAGTACATATTCCAGAAATGGAGCTGGCGCCCCCAAAAATACCAAAAAAACGCTTGGCCTGCTGCAGGTTAAATATACGATTTAGTACACTCCAGAATTCTAATTGTATGTAGTCAAATAGAATGCGACATAAAATAAAACTGCCTGCCACCATCCATTTCGAATTTGAACTTGAGATGCATATCCAAACCAAAAAAATAAGTACATTGGTTGAAACAAGCACCCCAATTTGTAAAGAGGAAAATTTTATTTTCCTTTCTATTCTACCATACACACCACCTAGACAAAGACCAATGGCGGCAGTGGCAATAAACGCATAAGGCAGTCCTTCCCCTCCAAATTTTGTCAGAAAAATAGCCATTGGGATATTTAAGAGGATTACAAAGGAGATACCTAAAGAAAAGGCATGTAGAAGGCTCCACATGAATATAGGCTTTTCTTCGGTTTGAAGACGGAGCAGATGGGATATTTTTTGAGTCAAACGCATTAAATTGTAATCCTTTACATGCAGTTGTTAACTTATTTTTGACTAGTGATCTGACGAATACGAAAACATAAAAATTCAATAACTCCTTTTGCGAAACCGGCATGTAAATTCATAAACTCATAGAGGGATTCACCCGATATTTTAAACAATAAACTATCTTCTGAAGCAGTCGCCGATGCAATTCTTTTTTCAGGCGACAGTGCTGATAACTCAGCAAACATATCACGAGAACCCATATTGGTGATTAATTTATCGCCATCATGAATCTTAACGGCTCCCTCGACCACGATATACGAATCAGTACCAAACTCACCTTTGCATACAATCGCTTGTCCTGCCATAACCTGAACTTCTTGCACTATAGCAGCCATGCTTAGCAAAAGATCATCAGGGGTGTGTTTAAACATTTGCACTCCTTTTAGAACCAAAAACCTCTCAAATGTAATCATCATGACCCAGTAAAATAATATGTAAACTATATTTTAGTATACTATAAGGCTTATAAAGTGGCAATCGGCCGGTGTTTTGCTAGCAGCGTCGCCCCATTTAAAATATCTTGATATTTTAAGGGATTTGTGAAACACAAAATGCGAGAGGAATAAATGAACAAGGATGTAGCAGGAACATTTGACACTTATTTTGGAAAATTAGATGATCCCCGCATAGAAAGACATAAGTTATACCCTTTGCCCGGAGTACTTTTTTTAGTGTTATGTGACTCAATATGTGGCGAGGAAAGTGTATCTTCTCGATATAGCAGGGTAACTGCACCAGTATAACGACATTAACCTAAAAAATAGTTTCATTTTTTAAAAAAACTGCTTGACATGGGTTTTTCACGAAAACACAAAAAATCACCTACATGCCTCAGTCTACAGTATACGTACGTATCATGCGCCATAACGATCGCTAGGACCCGGTTATGTGTGCTCGTCGGCACCTCCCCAGATATGATTTTTTTTCATGCCGTATATCATGCCCCAAGGGGTAAAAATTATCGCTAATAACCCGTGTTATCATAGTGATATTGCATTGACTGATATGATAT
>Ga0247843_1003387_pt1 | contig 26364 bp, 19 predicted proteins | sample LaCruzMarch2017__FD_192420 | JGI IMG/M metagenome (GOLD analysis project Ga0247843, IMG submission 192420) | Freshwater microbial communities from meromictic Lake La Cruz, Castile-La Mancha, Spain - LaCruzMarch2017_8m | ecosystem: Environmental > Aquatic > Freshwater > Lake | place: Spain... | reverse complement strand
CTACCCAAAAGTGGCGGTTCAGTGGTTAAATCAAGCTTTGTGCTTCTATCAAAGTTTGTGCTTGGTTGACAGTGAAGTGCTACGAAATCGCCACCTTCGGGTAGCTGCAAAACGTTATGGGTAATTTTAGGACGACATAGTAAATGGACAAACTAATCAAACAAATACAATCTGACGACATTGAATTGGTATACCGAGAGGTTACCGAGACAGCGACAATTTGGGGGACCTGTGGGTTCATAGACCAAGCTAACAGACTTCTTGAAAAATTGTGGAGTTTGAAATTAGAACATTCAAGACACACATGGCTCAATGATGAGGGGTTTCAAATTTTCTGGACTATTACAGATAAAAATCCAAATCAGATTCCTTTTCAGCTCAACGACATTGATTCTATGCAAGCCGAAAACTGGCAACGACACTTTATGCCTTATTGGGATGACAACGTTGATTACGCATCAAGAATTAAAGGAAAAGATTGGACTGAGTTATCCGGAAACGATTTGGTTTTAGTTGGTATTGGGTTGGCTTATGATGAAACAAAATCAAGTAAATCGTCAGACAAACAACAAGACGCGTTAAATGCAATTACAAAATTTATAAATACCTGTAATCCAGTTGGACACAGTTTAATGAATTCTCTTATCTGTGCATCAATTTTGGCATCTCGAAATGGGTTAATTAAACAAGCAGAAGAATTACTTATTCAGTGGGCAAAAGCATATAAGCTATATTGGTCAAATACTTCTGCGACTTATTTAATGCGAGACCTATCAACTGCTAAAATTCTTCTGACAGGGATTCTTGCTCCGATTTTTGAATTAACGAAAGAGAAATGTGAAATCGATTTACAAGCAATTAGCATTGCACTTGACGACCGAATGACCAAAGGACAATCTCTTGTCTATGAAAAACTGAAATGGAAAGATTTACTGAAACATATTTCTACAAGAGCAATTCAAAAAGCCGACTTCGACTACGAAGAGAAGAGTATTTCAAAAAATTGGCTCGGCTTTAAACCAGCGACAAAAGACGAAATATCAAATACCGAGACAAGATTAAATATTAAATTACCAAAAGAATATAAAGACTTTTTATCGGCTACGAATGGATTCAATCCATTCTCCTTAACTCCGACTTTGCATTCCGTTGACAAAATCGACTGGCTTAAAAATATTGACCCGCAACTGGTTGAGATATGGACTGAATCTATGAAAGATGTAGACAAGGACTTTGTAAAATCTTTTAGCAATAGTATTTTAATTGGTGGACATCAAGAAGAACAGCAGTTGCTTTTAATTCCATCGACAAAAAGTAAAAACTGGGAATGTTGGTTCTTTGCGAGCTGGAGTCCTGGCGAGACAAAGTATCCAAGCTTCCGATATTATATGGAAAATCAATTGCAAGAATTAGAAACGGCAGAATGAAAAAAACTACCCATAACAGCACCTACAAGAAATTGGCGGTTCAGTGGTTAAATGAAACTTTGTGCTTCGTATCAAGTTTTGTGGTGGCAGACAGTTTTCGTCTCCGAAATCGCCAACTTCTTGTAGCTGCAAACCGTTAGAACAATTATATGTTCATCCCGAATAAACGGAAATCCTCGGGATAGTTGGAGGTTCAACAAACAATCCCCCGCCTGCGCTAAACTGTATCTGCTGGGTCCCGAAGTCTCGGGATATTCCCAACCGTCCGCGGTTCGCTACCACAAAAATTGACTTACCCCACCAAATACATTTTCACGTTATCCGTAGTGAAAAACAAATTACGAGCATCAGGCCACAAAGAATTGCGCCACCCGATACACCACCCATGCGCTAACGAAGGCTAGCCCCGTCATGCCAAAGAGTTGGAGGATGGGCCATTTCCAGGTGCCTGTTTCAGATTTCACCACGGCAATGGTGCTGACGCATTGCATGGCAAAGGCATAAAACACGAGGAGCGAAAGGCCAAAGGGTAGGTCGTACAGAGGGGCGGTGCTGTTGGGCTTGGTGCGGGCTTGCATTTTTTGGCGGATGGTGGTCACATCTTCGCTATCGCCCACGGCATAGATGGTGGCCATGGTGCCTACAAACACTTCGCGGGCGGCAAAGGAGGTGATGAGGGCTATGCCAATTTTCCAATCGTAGCCCAAGGGCGCAATGGCCGGTTCGATGGCATGGCCCAGAATGCCGATGTAGGAGTTTTCGAGTTGGTCGGCACTTTTTAAGCGGGCCAAAGCAACGGTATCGGCTTGGGGTGCAGCGGCTAAGGTGGCATAGTCGCGGTCTATTTTTTCAAACCGCTCGGAAGGACCAAAGGATGCGCCAAGCCATAGAAAAACGGAGATAACTACGATTATTTTTCCTGCATGGGTAACGAACATGGTCACCTTGCGGGCAATGTCGATGGCAATGTTGCTCCATCGCGGGGCGCGATACACGGGCATTTCCATAATGAAATGGTTGGGGCCATCGTTGGCAATAAACTTCGACACCACCCAAGCGGCACCCAGCGCTGTGACAGTGCCCAACATATACATGCCCAACATGGCCATGCCTTGGTAGCCAAACACGCCAAACACATAGCCTTGCGGAATGACCAACGCGATGAGCAGCACATAGACAGGCAGGCGGGCCGAGCAGGTCATAAACGGCAGCACGAGTATGGTGAGCAGGCGTTCCTTCCAATTGGAAATGGTGCGCGTGGCCAAAATTGCAGGTACAGCGCACGCCACAGCGCCCATAAGCGGCACCACGCTGCGGCCTTGCAGGCCAAATTTGCGCAGGGCTTTATCGGTAATAAAACTGACGCGCGCCATGTAGCCCGTGTCTTCCATCAAGGCGATAAAGAGAAACAGAAAGGCGATTTGAGGGATAAAAATGACCACACCACCAAGACCCGCCCAAATGCCTTCTATCCACAAACTGGTGAGGAAACTTGGCGGCAATATGCGATGCCACAGCTCGGCCCCAGCAGAAAACCCCATTTCTATCCACTCCATAGGATAGCTGGCCCACGAAAAAATAGACTGAAACACAACTACCAGTAAGGCGAAGAAAATGACCAAGCCCCAAATGCGGTGGGTGAGGATATCATCCAACCGCTGCGTTACGGAGCGCTTGGTGGGCTCGGTGCCGGCAGTTGTTTTTGCGAGAATGTCTCGAATAACGGTGTGGCGCTCTAGCGAGCCTTGGTTGGCCGTTATGGTATCGGCCCATTTAGCCGTTGGCCGGGCCAAATCGTGATGGGCAATGGCATCGCGCAATGCGGCTATACCTTCGGGTTTGCGGGCATTTGTGGCCAACACCGGAATACCTAGTTCGGAAGCAAGCGCGGGAATATTGACGGTAATTTTTGAAGCCGCCAATTGGTCCATCATATTGAGCACAAGAATGCTGGGCATTCCAGTTTCAATGACCTGCAGGGCCAAGTAGAGTCCCAATTTAAGATGGGTGGCATCTACCACAATAAGGGTGAGATTGGGATGCTCTGGATTCGAAGTAAGCGTTATGGCCTCAGCGGCTACACGTTCGTCCAAGGAACGGGGTTCCAAACTATAGGTGCCGGGAAGGTCTACTAGATGTACTTTTCGTTTTCCTGCGGTAAAAACACCCACCTTTCTATCAACGGTGATGCCCGGAAAGTTGCCCACCTTTTGGTTCATGCCCGTCAAGGCATTGAACAGCGAACTTTTTCCACTATTCGGATTCCCAATTAAGGCAATTTTCAGTCCTTCGGTAGCCACAGCTTTTTTCGGGTCTTAAAATCAGTGGGCTTGCGTGGGCAATTTCACCAAAATGGCAGATGCTTCTTGTATTCGAATGCAAAGCAGCAGGTTAGAAACGCGAATGGCAATGGGATCGCCCATGGGAGCAATGCGCTCTATGGTAATGGTTTCGCCTGGCACCACGCCCATTTCCACCAAATGATGCCCCAACGCTTTGTCTGAAAACGCAAAAATTTGAGCCTCCTGCCCTATTTTCAAATCTTTAACGGTCACTGCGATGCGGAAAAATAAACGATGGCCGAAAGTACGGAGATTGCATAGGGAGCATTATACCTTAAATGGGGTATATGACGGCAATATTTTGCCTTTCTAAAAAAGAAAACCCGCATTCCATCAAAGGAATACGGGTTTTCACTTTAGTCTAAATTCTGATTACAGAATAAGCATGGCATCGCCATACGAATAGAAGCGATACTTCTCTTCAACAGCAATTTCATAAGCTTTTTTGGTAAGGTCGTATCCTGCAAATGCAGCCACCATCATCAGCAAAGTAGATTGTGGCATGTGAAAATTGGTAATCATGCAATTGGCCACGCTAAAATCGTAGGGAGGAAAAACAAACTTGTTGGTCCAGCCATCATACGGTTTCAAATCGCCAGTGGTGCCCACCGAAGTTTCAATGGCACGCATTACTGTGGTTCCAACGGCACAAACGCGTTTGCGCTTGGCACGAGCTTCATTTACAATAGCACACGCCTCTGGACGAATAATAATTTGTTCGCTATCCATTTTATGTTTGGTAAGGTCTTCCACCTCTACCTGACGGAAAGTGCCTAACCCAACATGCAAGGTTACTTCGGCAAAATTGACTCCTTTAATTTCCAAACGCTTAAGCAATTGCTTGCTAAAGTGAAGTCCAGCAGTTGGAGCGGCCACAGCGCCTTCATTTTTTGCATACACCGTTTGGTAGCGCTCTACGTCTTCTGGAATTGCTTCGCGGTTGATGTATTTAGGAAGCGGAGTGTCGCCCAATTCGAAAGCGATTTTCTTAAATTCCTCTGATGTGCCATCGAATAGAAAACGCAATGTGCGGCCACGGCTAGTTGTGTTGTCGATAACCTCGGCAACCAACTCATCGTTTTTGCCAAAATAAAGTTTGTTGCCAATGCGAATTTTACGTGCTGGATCCACCAACACATCCCAAAGAATGCTGTCTTTGTTCAACTCACGAAGCATAAATACTTCAATTTCGGCTTCTGTTTTTTCCTTGCGGCCCATCAATCGAGCTGGGAATACGCGGGTATCGTTCAAAATCAGACAGTCGCCATCATCAAAATAATCGAGCATGTCCTTAAACAGCTTGTGCTCGATGGTTCCTGTTTTGCGATCGATCACCATAAGGCGGCTATCCTCGCGATTTTCAGTTGGATGGTAGGCAATTAACTCGTCTGGTACGTCAAACTTGAACTGGGTCAGTTTCATGAAAACTTCTTTTATCGGTGATTAGGCCCCTGCTGAATAGCGGGGTGCGAAAGTACAAAATGGAAAGATACGTAGGCAGTAGCTTTTTAGGTGAAAATAGCTAGCCGTTAAATCGGGTCATAACTTGCGATAATGGCTCAACTGCGAATGCTTTTATGGCTTCGGTAGCCTTGTCAATTCCAGGCGCAATGCTGGTTAAATCTTGAGTGGTCCATTGGCCAAGCACGTATTCTACTTGGCGGCCTTTGGCAAAATCGTTGCCAACGCCAAAGCGCATTCTGGCATAATCGGTAGTGCCCAGCACTTCATTGACGCTTTTCAGCCCGTTGTGCCCGCCATCGCTACCCTTGGCGCGAATTCGAATAACGGCAGTGGGCAGGGCAATATCATCGGTTATGATAAGCACGTTTTCGACAGGAACTTTGGCTTGTTGCATCCAATAGTTTACGGCCTTTCCGCTCAGGTTCATGTAGGTAGATGGCTTGAGGAGGATAAGGGTGCGCCCTTTAAACTTCACCTCACACACATCGCCCAAACGGTCTGGGTGAAAAACAGAAGTGGACGCCTTAGCAAAGGCGTCCACTATCTTAAAACCAATGTTGTGGCGGGTTTCGGCATATTCACTACCTATATTTCCCAACCCCACAATCAGGTACTTCATACCCTAGATTATTCAGCAACTTCAGCAGCTGGAGCTTCCTCCACTACTTCTTCTTCGTCAGCATCGTCACCTATTTTGGCGCCACGCTTAGCTTTAACTGATACGAGGATTTGGTTTGGGTTTTCTTTGAAAGTAACATCGGCCAATTTCAAATCTTTTACCTTAACTGCACCGCCAATTTTCAATTTAGAAATGTCGATGTCGATGTAATCAGGCATTTTAGCAGGCACACCAAATACTTTGGCTCTGCGCAATACTTGGTTCAATTTACCACCATTAAGCACACCACGGCTAACGCCCACAGTGCGAATTGGTAGACTTAAACTTACTGGTTTGCCAGCATGCAATTGTTGAAAGTCAACGTGAACAGCTTTATCTGTCAACGGGTGAAACTGCACATCTTTAATAATAGCAGCATAGGTTTTGCCATCAATATCGAGATTAACGATATAGACATTTGGCGTGTAAATCAGTTTATTGAAAGCACGTTCCTCCAAATTGAAGTGAATGTTTTCTGTTCCTCCATAGATGATGCACGGAACCAGGCCCTCCCTGCGGAGAACTTTGGCATCGGCTTTCCCGAGGGACTTCCTTACTGATCCTGAAATTGAGATCGATTCCATTGGTTTGATTGGTTTTGGTTAATTAAATTGATTGGTTTTAAAAAATAAACTTGGTGCTGATGCTCTCGTAGTTGTGTGCTTTGCGAATTACATCGGCAAAGAGTTCGGCTACGCTTACAACAGTTATTTTATGGTTTTCCTCGCGCAATGGAATAGTATCGGTAACTATCAATTCCGTAAGACTTGAATTACGAATGTTTTCATGTGCATTTCCCGAAAGCAATGGATGGGTAATGCAAGCTCTAACGCTTTTGGCGCCATGAGCAATCATCATTTCGGCTGCTTTGCAAAGGGTGCCTCCAGTGTCAATAATGTCGTCAACCAACACCACGTCTTTGCCTTCCACATCGCCAATTACGGTCATGCTATCCACTACGTTTGCCACTTTGCGTTGCTTATAGCAAATGGCCAAATCCACATTAAGTGCCTTGGCATAAGCATTGGCTCTGCGCGTGCCACCCACATCGGGAGTAGCCATCACCAAATTGCTCACGTCCATTTTGTGCAGATGTTCGAGAAACAAAAAGGATGAATACAGGTGATCTACAGGCACATCAAAAAACCCTTGAATCTGATCAGCATGCAGGTCCATGGTCATAATCCGAGTAACTCCTGCGGCTTCCAACAAGTTGGCCATCAGCTTGGCTCCTATTGGCACACGAGGTTTCACTTTGCGGTCTTGACGCGCCCATCCAAAATAAGGAATAACCGCCACAATGCGCTTGGCAGATGCCCGTTTGGCAGCATCAATCATTAAAAGAAGCTCCAAAAGATTGTCTCCAGGAGGAAAAGTTGATTGAATGATAAACACATCATCACCGCGAATCGATTCCTCAAAACAAGGTTCGAATTCTCCATCCTTAAACCGAATAGTTGTCTGATTACTCAATGGCTGACCGTAACTCGCGGCTATCCTTTCTGATAGATACGTGGTAGCCTCACCGGTAAATAATTTGACGTGGAAAGGCATTTGACGGTAGTTTACCTCTGATTTTTAGGGGCAGCGAAGATAGAAAAAAACCTCATGTATAATTAGGTCATTAAAATGCCACAGGAGCAGCAGGTCGAAAAATATCTATTCCCAACATTCATTAGAAAAATGGGAAGTGCAAAATGAAACTTTTACGGATTTACCAAAAAATAGGGTTTACCGAATTTTCTTCAGCGTTACCAAATCGGCTGACGTCACGTATGACAAATTTGTTGCTCAAGCTCTAGATACAAAAGGAAGCATACTAATGGAAAAACTAGTACTCGACTCATTTCTGCTTAATCGGTCTCGCCAAATTCAATCAGGGCTCAAAATTGTTGTGCCATGAAAGTTTCCACCTCGCATAGAATTGGTTGACCGAGCAAATTATCTTTTGTAAATTTTATCAGCCAAACTGCGCATTACTTTTGAAATAGTTTGACTCTCCCTTTCAAAATATCCCTAATCCTGAATCTGTTGTTTGCAGCAACACTCATTTATCTTGGAATGAATGGAAAAGAAATAGTTCGAGATTTCATTTTCAGAAATGTTATTGAGGTTCGCCATCAGCAAAAGGTAAGTATGTTTAGAGCATCACCAATTTCAAAAGGTGCAATTGTGTTTGTAGGTAACAGCATTACTGAGGGTGGAAGTTGGAGCGAATTATTTCCCGAAAAAAACATCCTGAACAGAGGCATCGGTGGAGATATAACCGAAGGCGTTCTTAATAGATTAGACGAGATTGTTCGCCACAAGCCATCCAAACTTTTTATTTGTATAGGCACCAACGACATCGCCAAAGGAATTGAGCAAAAATCAATTCTGCAGAACTATAGGACTATTTTAGAAACAACAAAAGCGCAGTCGCCACAATCCAAGATTTATGTTCAATCCGTTCTACCAGTAGGTAAGGATGTGATTTTTGGACATAGCAATGAGAAAATAGTTCCGCTTAATAACGAAATTGAAAAACTATGCATCGAATTGAATCTATCTTATATCGATTTGTATTCAAACTTTACTGATGATTCGGGGTATTTAAATCCTGCCTACACCAACGATAAGCTTCACTTGATGGGCGAAGGCTATTTGACATGGAAGTCCTTAATAGAACCCTATATAAATGAATGAAAACCGATAGAGGTTAAGGCCCTTTCGGTAAACAGCAATAGAAAATTATGGCCAATACCAACGAAGTTTTAGATGTAGTAATTATCGGTGCTGGAATTTCGGGTATTGGAACCGCCTACTGGCTTCAAAAAAAATGTCCGTCAAAAAAATTCACTATTCTAGAGGCTCGGGATAAAATTGGTGGCACTTGGTCACTCTTCCGTTATCCTGGAATTCGTTCCGATTCTGATATGTTCACTTTTGGCTACAAGTTCAAACCATGGAAGAGTTCCAATCTGCTTTCCTCTGGTGAGAATATTATGAGCTATTTAGCCGAAACCGTTAAAGAAAACGATATTGAGAAACATATTCAATTCGAAAGCAGGCTAATGGAAGCGCATTGGTCTGACACTTCGAAGCTATGGACACTTAAAGTGCAGAAAAACCACGAGAATTACGACCTAAGATGTAAGTTCCTTAGCGTTTGCTCGGGTTACTACAGTTACAGTGAAGCCTATAAGCCCGATTTTATTGGAGAAGAAAACTTTAAGGGACAAACTATTATCCCACAGTTTTGGCCAGAAAATCTAGACTTTACTGGAAAAAAAATAATCGTGGTAGGAAGTGGCGCAACTGCCGTAACACTGGTGCCTGCTCTTGCTAATCAGGGTGCTGCCCATGTCACCATGTTGCAGCGTTCGCCTTCCTACATCTTCACGCTACCCAACCGAAGTAAATTGTTCGATTTCTTAAGGAAATATCTACCATCAAAGCTGTCTCATCAGATTATTCGCGCCTTCATTCTCACGTTAAACACAATGTCTTACGGCTTTTTGAGAAAATTTCCCAAATTGGCCAAATCCTACATGATTAGTCAGGTTGCCAAACAACTGCCAGAGGGGTTTGATGTAGAAAAACACTTCACACCAAAATACAATCCTTGGGATCAGCGGGTTTGTGCGGTTCCGGATGGTGATTTTTTTCATTCCGTAAAAAGTGGAAAAGCGTCCTTGGTAACAGATGAGATTGCCCGATTTACCGAAAACGGTATTCTTCTTAAATCAGGGGAGGAGATAAAGTCTGACATAATTGTGCTTGCAACAGGTTTGAAAATGAACCTGATGGGTTATGCCAAGGTTTTCGTAAACGGTAATCAAGTGAATTTGAACGACCATTTAGTGTACAAAGGAATGATGATGAGTAATGTACCGAATCTTATATGTGCTTTTGGCTACACCAATGCTTCTTGGACGCTAAAAGTAGACTTGACCGCAAATTACATATGCAAACTTTTGAAATTTATGGACGCCAAGGGCTACAACGTAGCAGTTGCTGAATCAAACGAAACCCCATCAGACGAATCTTTTCTTGCACTAAACTCTGGATATGTTCAACGCGCATCAAAAATTCTACCCAAGCAAGGCCGCAAGTTGCCTTGGCGAGTGTATCAGAATTACTTCATCGATAAGTTTATTATGAGTTATAGTGCCGTGAACGATGGGGTTTTGAAATTTTTGAAATAAGAAACCGAACCTCCAACTTTCATAACCAACCTAACCCTTGGCCCCGAAATTTTTTGGTTTCGAAATTCCAATTTGATTTGAATGGCCCAAACAAAGTTTTCCTGAAATTTGAGTTTTATTCATCGGGATGATTGATTTTGAAAAACTCACACTAGAGTTTCCGTTTCTCAGTGAACTGGACTCTACCGATATGCTTGAATTTTTGAGCTATACCAAAATATTAAACCTAAACTCAGGAGATATATTTTTGGAACAAGGCTCGCTTAAAAGCAACATCTTCTTTGTGAAAAAAGGATTAATCCGCTCCTACTTTATTAAAGAAAATGGAGAAGAAATAACGAACCGATTGCGGTACGAAAATCAGTTGATGGCTTCCTTAGAAGTCAATCTTTTTAACCAACCCTCTCGTTTTATCTTTCAAGCAATTGAACCTACAGAGCTCATAGTAATTTCTTTTCACGACTTGCGTCAACTTTTGGAACGAAACAAAAAATTCGAATCTGGGCGTAGATTTTTTCTTGCTACCACCCTAGCTGAGTCTCTCAAAGCATTGGACGAATTTATTTTACTTAGTCCAGAAAAACGCTACCTAAAGTTTGCCAAAGAGAACCCTGAACTTCTTAATCGAGTCCCGATAAAGTATATCGCTAATGTTTTGGGGATTACTCCTGTGTCGCTAAGCCGTATTCGAAAAAGAGTGGCAACGAAAAAGCAATAATTATCTTTTGTTAATCCGTTGGAGATATCCATCCCTTTAATTTCGTGGTGCACTTCTCACCTTTTGGAGAAGTTGAAAAAGGCCTAAGATGGAAACTTTTGCGGGTGCGCTGAAATTTGTTTTGCCGATGTTCATCATACTCATGATCATTGAATTGATTGTGGCAAAAGTTAAAAAGAAAGATGTGATTAAAAGTATGGACGCTGTTTCAAGTCTGAGTTCAGGTTTGACAAACACGCTCTTTAAAATTTTAGGATTGACTATTTACCTAGTTTCTTACGATTTTTTATTGAAGCACATCGTTCTCTTCCCAATTCAATCCATAGCGATACAATACATTATTGGTTTTCTTGTGCTTGATTTCTACGTTTATTGGTGGCACAGGTGGCGACATCGCTACAACATTTTGTGGAATGAACACCTGATTCACCATAGCAGCGAAGAGTATAATTTACCAGTTGCTCTCAGACAAACGACTGCTGATTTTTTCAATCCCGCCACCTTTCTATTTGCACCAGCTGCGATGTTTGGAATTTCGCTAGAAACTCTAACAATATTAGGAGTCGTAATGCTGTTTGGAGGATTTTGGTATCACACGAAGTTAATTGGCAAAATGGGTTTCCTTGAATATTTTCTCGTTACCCCCTCGCACCACCGCATTCACCATGCCATAAATCCCATATATATCGACAAGAACTTTGGCGGCATTCTAATCATCTGGGACAAGATATTTGGCACCTTTCAAGAGGAACTGCCTGATGTAAAACCTGTGTATGGCATAACGCGCCCCGTAAATACATGGAACCCCATCAAAATAAACTTTCTTCACGTTTCCTTGCTATTTAAAGACGCTTGGCGCACAACTAGCGTTTGGGACAAATTTCGCATCTGGTTTATGCCCACTGGATGGCGACCTTCGGATGTAGAGCAGAAATTTCCTGTACAATCAACAAAAGACCCCTACAATCAAGTCAAGTATATGCCATCATCAAGCATTTATTTGAAAATATGGGCTTGGTCACAACTCATAATCACTTCCATATTGATGATGTTTTTAATCACACAAATAGCTGCAATCTCCAAAACAGCTTTGTTTGTTTACAGCTCGTTTATATTCCTCAGCATTTATAGCTACACCGAATTGATGGATAAATCCAGATATGCATGGATGTTTGAAGTAGCGCGTTTGGTCTGCGCTATTATTATCATCAGGGTTTATGGCGGTTGGTTTACACTCGACACATTTATACCTCAAGGCACTACCATTCTCCTAATGTATTTTAGTTTCTCCGCTGCAGTTAGTGCAGCGTTCGATTACTTTGAATTAAAAACAACTACTCCTCTGCTCGAAGTCAAAGCCTAGCATTCGCGGAACGATTCGCAGCTAACAATGCTTCGGAAAAATAGCAGTTTGAAGTTTCCGCCATTGAGAAGAACTTCTATATTTGCGCCCCGCTTTGCCGAAGTGGCGGAACTGGTAGACGCGCACGACTCAAACTCGTGTACTGTAAGGTGTGCCGGTTCGATCCCGGCCTTCGGTACTAAAGCCCTGATCTTTTTGGTCAGGGCTTTTTTTATGATGCAATTTGGATTTCACACGTTTTGTGAGTTCTAATTATTTCGCAGAGGTAGATTCTATAGTTTCGCAGTCCGATGGAAAAAGTATTCATTAAGTATGACGACCCAAAAAAGCAAGATCGCTACGACCGTGCTTATCTGCGCATGGTTAAGGAATGGGCCAATTTGTCGCACTGCAAGCGCAGGCAAGTGGGAGCCTTGATTGTGAAAGAAGGCCAAATAATTGCCGATGGTTATAATGGCACACCCTCAGGGTTCGACAATGGCTGCGAAGACTGCGATGGCCACACGCACTGGTATGTGCTCCATGCGGAAGCCAACGCTATAATGAAAGTTGCTCGTTCGGTAAACAGTGCGCGCGATTCTACGTTATATCTAACCATGTCGCCTTGCAAGGATTGCAGCAAACTCATTCATCAATCGGGAATAAAGCGTTTGGTATATATGGAAGGTTATAAAGACACCACTGGACTCGATTTTCTTGAAAAAGCTGGAGTGGAAGTGGTTCAAATATCGGATACAACGAAAATCGGATGAGCGAAAATCGGTTCCGACTCTTCATTTATCTTCCCGTAGTATTTGCAGTTGTATTGGTTGCTGGCATTTATTTGGGCGCCTATTTGCAGCCCAGCGGCACAACCTATTCAATAGACCTAACAGGCGCATCTGGCAACAGCCGAAAAATCACGAACCTTCTTAATTATGTAAGTGAAGAATATGTGGACAGCCTTGATTTAGATAGCCTGTCTGAGTCGGCAATCATCAATCTGCTTAGTCAGCTCGATCCGCACTCGGCCTACATTCCTGCCAAAGATTTGGAGGCCATGAATCAGCCTTTGGAAGGCAATTTTGATGGCATAGGCGTGGAATTCAACGTTATTAATGATACCATCCTTGTAGTAGCCCCTATTTCGGATGGGCCATCCGAGAAATTGGGCATCCGTGCAGGAGATTGCATTGTGATGATTGAAGGAAAAAATGTGGCGGGCATCAAAATTCAAAACGAAGATGTGATTTCGAAACTGCGTGGCGAACGCGGCAGTAAGGTAAAAGTGAAGATTTTTAGAAAGGGCCAAAAAGGGCTACTTGATTTCACCATTGTGCGCGACAAGATTCCAATCTATAGTGTGGACGCGGGCTACATGGTTAATAAAACAATAGGTTATATTAAGGTAAGTCGGTTTGCAGCCACTACCTACGAAGAGTTTTATGAAAAGCTGTTGGCTTTGAAAAAACAGGGCATGACCAATCTTATTCTTGACCTTAGAGGCAATCCTGGGGGCTACTTAAACACGGCCATAGCCATGTCTGATGAGTTTCTTCCCAAGGGAAAACTGATTGTGTATACCGAAGGGCGAGCCCGACCACGCCAAGACAGCTATGCCACTGCCGATGGCGACTTTGAGCAGCAAGGCATTGTAGTTCTTATTGATGAAGGCTCGGCTTCGGCAAGCGAAATTGTAGCTGGTGCCTTGCAAGACAACGACCGTGGAAGCATTATTGGCCGTAGGTCGTTTGGAAAAGGCTTAGTGCAGGAACAAGCCGAATTGCCAGATGGTTCGGCCGTGCGACTAACCATAGCGCGCTATTACACGCCTACTGGTAGGTGCATTCAAAGGCCATACACCAATGAAGATGAGTATTATGGAGACTTTTACAATCGCTTGGAGCAAGGCGAAATGTATGAGGCCGACAGCATAAAAGTGAACGAGAAAGACCGATTCCTTACCCCAAAAGGCAAAGTGGTATATGGCGGTGGAGGTATAATGCCCGATATATTCGTGCCGCTAGACACTAGCGATTATTCCGTATTTCACAATCGGTTGCTTGGCAATGGACTTATTCGAGAGTTTGCGGTAAACATTTCGGTGGAACGCCAAAAGGAATTGAAGAGCTACACCTCGTTCAACGATTTCAAATCGAAATTTAAAATAACGGATGGTGATTATGCGCGGCTTATTGCAACGGCAAAAAAGCGAAACATTAAAGGTTCACCCGAGGAAATTCTACACGCCAAAAAAGGCATTGTGAGAAACCTTCGCGCCCTAATTGCACGCGCTGAATGGCAAGGCAATGGCTACTTCCCTATTATAAATGAGGAGGACAAAGCCATGCTGAAAGCGGTGAAATTGCTTAGCAAATCACGCTAAACCAATTGATACATTTTGCCCGGAAGGTTGCGGATTAAACCGTCAAACTCCATTTCGAGTAACACAGATGAGACCTTGCTTACGCTCATTCCGCATAGGCCAGCCAACTGATCTACGCTAATTGATTTTTCTCCCAGCACCTCCACAATTTTCTCTTGGTCGGGTGTAAGGTCAAGTAACATGCGCTGCTGCCGCGATGGAATGGAAGTTTCTGGAATATCCCAATTTAGTGCGGTGATGATGTCTTTAGCACAGGTAATCAGTGCTCCTTTATTCTCCTTTATCAGTTTATGACATCCTTCGGAATACACATCTGTGGTTCGGCCCGGTATGGCAAACACATCGCGATTGTAGCCACTGGCTAGCTCAGCAGTAATGAGTGCGCCACCTTTAATTCCAGCTTCTACAACAATAGTGGCATCGCTCATGCCTGCCACAATGCGATTGCGGGTGGGAAAATTCTCTCTGTCAGGTTTTGTTCCCAGCGGAAATTCAGAAATCAATGCGCCTTGACCCAACATTTCAAAGGCGGTGTTGGCATGTGCTGGCGGATAAATTCTATCCAATCCATGCGCCAAGCATGCCACAGTGGGAATGCCAAATTTTAGTGAGGCTCTATGGGCAGCAATGTCAATACCGTAGGCCAAACCACTAACTATAGTAACATTCAATGCACTGAGGTCTTCTATAATCTTAGCGGTGATTTCCTTGCCATGAAGTGTTGCATTTCGCGTTCCAACAATACTTAAGATGCGTTCGGGATTGAGGTCGGCCTCGCCCTTCAGGTATAGCAAAATAGGAGCATCTCCACAATGGTTAAGCCGATGAGGATAGTCCTTGTCTAAAAATGTAAGAATGTTGATGCCTTGTTTTTCACAAGCTGATAATTCTCGCTCTGCTTCTTTCAGTACATCACTTTTAAACACAGCACTAGAAAGCACCTTACCGATGCCTGGAATTTTATCCAAAGCACCATGACTCTTAGAGAAAACTTCCTTGGGTCCACCACAATATGCTATCAACTTTTTGGCATTCCCATGCCCAACACCAGGAATACGTGTGAGCGCAATCATGTACTGCTTTTCTTCCTGACCTTGTACCATGAGGATTATTGATATATTCGCCCGCTTTCTACAAAGGAACGAATCACTTTCAACCACAAACAAATGAAAAAGACGTTTACAATCACATTATTATCATTGATGGTGCTTTCGGTTTTTGCACAAGATACCGGAACATTAAAAGGAGTAGTTAAGGATAAGGCATCAGGCGAAACCATTATTGGGGCTAACGTGGTGTGGGAAGCCGACAAGAGTCGCGGGGCGGCTACCGATTTTGATGGCAAATTCTCTATCGTTTTGCCAGCCGGAAATCAGAAAGTGATTATTACTTCCATTGGCTATGCTGCCAAAACTGTTCCTGTATCTATTAATAGTGGTGCTTCTACAGAACTGAATGTGACGATGGAAATGGAGTCCAAACAAGTGGGCATGGTTGTAGTTTCTGCTGGTAAGTTCGAGCAGAAAATTGAAGACTTGACGGTTTCGGTTTCTGTTATCAAGCCAGAGATGGTAGAAAATAGAGGAACCGCCAACATCTCTGATGCGATTGAGCAAACTCCAGGGCTAACTATTATGGACTCCGAACCGCAAATGCGCGGTGGTAGCGGCTACAGCTTTGGTGCTGGTGCACGCGTTATGCTATTGGTAGACAACCTTCCTATTATGTCAGGCGATGCGGGTCGTCCAAGCTGGGGGTCTATTCCAGTAGAAAACCTATCGCAAATTGAGGTTATTAAAGGTGCATCATCTGTTTTGTATGGTTCTGCTGCACTCAACGGTGTAATTAATATCCGCACCGCCTATCCATTGGACAAACCAATGACTAAAATCAACTTGATGACTGGTTTTTATAGCCAGCCTGATCCAGAAATACACAAATGGGATAGCCCAATTAATTTGCCTGTTTATTCCAGTCTCAATTTCTTCCATTCGCGCAAAGCTGGGCAGTGGGACATCGTTGTGGGTGGTAACTTTTTTGTTAATAATGGCTTCATAGGACCAGAGCCTGCCGACACTATGATAAATGGGTCTCCATTTGTGCAAAACAATAATGTGGATGTTAATGGCGTACCAACCGACACAACATTTACTGCGCCACAAGGAGAATCTGAAAATCGTTTTCGTATCAATGGTAATTTCCGCAGACGGTCTAAGAAAGACTCAGGCTTGTCTTACGGCATTAACTTCAACGTGGTTGTAGGGTCGAATACCAGCACTTTACTTTGGAAAAATGCTCAAGAAGGGCTATATATTCCTTTTGGAGGGTCAATCACAACTACGAAACAAACTACTTATAATATTGACCCATTTTTCACGTATTCAGGACAGAAAGGAAGCCGCCATTCCTTGCGCACGCGCTTGTTCCATCAGAACAACGACAACAACAACAATCAAGGAAACTTGAACTATGTAGGATTTGGTGAATATCAATTTGCGCATCGCTTTGCTCAAATTAAAGACTTCACCGTTACTACTGGGGTAATGGGGCAATACACCTATAGCGAAGCTTTGCTTTATGCTGGTAATGAGGATTCTACAGGTATCAACACCGCTATAAACGTTGCTGGCTACTTGCAAATGGATAAGAAGTTTTGGAATCGCCTCAATGTGAATGGTGGTGTTCGCGTTGAGTATTTCCAAGTAAATAAACGTCAGAGCGAAGTGGTTCCTGTTTTCCGCATTGGTCTAAACTCCATGCTTTGGAAAGAAGGTTATTTGAGAGCTTCGTTTGGACAAGGATTCCGATTTCCGACCATTGCCGAGCGTTACATCTTCACGCAAGTGGGTGGTTTGCCAATTGTTCCTAACCCAGATATTCAACCAGAGCGCAGCTGGGCAGCCGAAGTTGGCTTGATGCAAGGCATTCAAATTGGCAAGTTTAAAGGCTATGTTGATGTGGCAGGTTTCTACCAACATTATGACAACTTCGTTGAGTTTACCGCAGGGCAATTCAACAAGAAAGTAGAACCATTCTACGGACTTGGCTTTAAGAGCTTAAACACTGGTTCGGCCCGCGTTTATGGTGTAGACGCTTCCATTATGGGTAATGGCCAGTTTAATAAGTGGTTTGGAATGAATATCCTAGTGGGTTACACCTACGCTCGTCCCGAGTCGCTTAATCCAGAATATGTATATGCACAGGATAATGACGGTAACGATTTGAGCCAGATTTCTACCAGCTCTATTCTTCCGCTCTCGGATTTCACCCTATCAGCTGAAGAGAATGCGGCAATTTATGCTGCCGCGGTAGAGGAATTCAAAAAAAATCCAACACTTAAATACCGTTTCGAACACTTGATTGATGTGGATTTGGAGTTTGTATTCCGTATCAAAGACAAATGGAACGTATCTCTTGGCGGCACCTATCGCTACTACAGCTACATGAAAAGCGTGGACAGGATTTTCTACCAAGTGGATCCACTATTCGGTTGGGGTGCTGTTGATTTCCGAAATGCACATAGCTCGGGCGATCACGTGTTTGATGTTCGTGCAGCAGTTGATTTGACCAAACACATCAAGTTTGGATTTGTGATGAACAACGTAGCGAATCATATCTATGCATTGCGCCCATTGAAAGTAAATCCACCGCGAGCTACCCAAATACAGCTTACCATAACGTTCTAAAGTAGGCCTGTTTTTATAAAAATCCAGCGAGCAGCATTGTTCGCTGGATTTTTTTTGCGGTCATTTTCACAATCGAAAGAGGAAATGACATTAGTCGCGCTGACAATAATTCGCCTTATATACGTGTCCGATGTTGATAGCAAAAGGAAATCTACGATATTGTGAGCCCAATCTCTGCAAAAAGGCCCATCACGTTCAACCACAATCAGATGAAAAAATCAGTTACGATTGTATTTTTATTTCTACTGGTGTTTTCAGCTTTCGCTCAAGATACTGGAACATTAAAAGGCGTAGTGAAGGATAAAGCAACAGGCGAAACTATTATTGGGGCAAACGTGGTTTGGGAGGCCGATAAAAGTCGCGGCTCAGCATCAGACTTCGATGGGAAATTTTCCCTTGTGTTGCCCGCTGGAAATCAAAAGGTGGTAATTACGTCTATTGGCTATGGTGCTTTGACGATGCCAGTGTATATAAATGCTGGGGAGTCCACAGAACTCAACATCTCCATGGAAATGGAGGCCAAGCAAGTAGGAATGGTGGTTGTATCTGCTGGTAAGTTTGAACAAAAAATCGAGGACTTGACCGTTTCCGTTTCCATTATAAAACCCGAAATGGTGGAGAATAGAGGAACAGCAAATATCTCTGATGCGATTGAGCAAACGCCTGGGCTCACCATTATGGACAACGAACCACAAATGCGCGGTGGAAGTGGATACAGCTTTGGGGCGGGATCTCGCGTTATGCTTTTGGTGGACGACCTTCCTATTATGTCTGGTGATGCTGGCCGGCCAAGTTGGGGGTCAATTCCAGTAGAAAATCTTTCGCAAATTGAGGTTATTAAAGGAGCGTCTTCTGTACTCTATGGTTCTGCCGCTCTCAACGGTGTAATTAATATCCGCACCGCCTATCCATTGGACAAACCAATGACTAAAATCAACTTGATGACTGGTTTCTATAGCCAGCCTGATCCAGAAATACACAAATGGGATAGCCGTATCAACTTACCCATTTATTCCAGTCTAAATTTTTTCCACTCCCGTAAAGCTGGACAGTGGGATATCGTGGTGGGCGGTAATTTTTTCGTTAACAATGGATTTCTTGGCCCTGAGCCAACTGATACGATGATAAATGGAACTCCGTTTGTGCAGAACAACAACAGTAATGTAAATGGATTTCCAACAGACACAACATTTACCACGCCTCAAAGTGAATCTGAAAACCGCTTTCGCATCAATGGAAATTTCCGTAGGCGGTCAAAGAAAGACTCTGGCCTTACCTACGGCATCAATTTCAACGTGGTAGTTGGGTCTAAAACCATTGTCCAGCTATGGAAAAACAACAAGGAAGGGTTGTTTCTTCCGTATGATGGCGCAAGCACAACGGGTAAACAAACCACTTACAATATCGATCCATTTTTCAACTATATTGGTCAAAAAGGTAGTCGTCATTCGTTGCGCACGCGCTTGTTTTATCAAAACAACGACAACAATAATAACCAAGGAACCTTGAACTATGTGGGATTTGGTGAATATCAATTTGCGCATCGCTTTGCACAAATAAGAGACTTCACCATTACTGCTGGCACCATGAGTCAATACACGTACAGCGAAGCGGAGCTTTATGCTGGCAACGAAGATTCTACAGGTATCAATACCGCCATCAACGTGGCTGGCTACCTCCAAATGGACAAGAAGTTTTGGAACCGCCTCAACGTGAATGGAGGTATTCGTGTGGAATACTTCCAAGTTAATTCGCTTCAAAGCGAAGTGGTGCCCGTGTTCCGTATCGGGTTTAACTCCATGCTTTGGAAAGAAGGTTATTTGAGAGCTTCGTTTGGTCAAGGCTTTCGTTTTCCTACCATTGCAGAGCGTTATGTGTATACACAAGTAGGTGGTTTGCCTATTGTTCCGAACCCAGATATACAACCAGAGCGTAGTTGGACTGCCGAAGTTGGTCTTATGCAAGGTATCAAAATCGGGAAATTCAAAGGCTATATTGACCTTGCTGGGTTTTACCAGAACTACGAGAATTTCGTGGAGTTCACTGCCGGTCAGTTCAACCAAAAAGTGGCTCCATTCTATGGTCTAGCTTTCAAAAGTATAAATACTGGTTCTACGCGTGTTTATGGGATGGATGCTTCTATTATGGGCAATGGCCAGTTCAACAAGTGGTTTGGAATGAATGTGCTCCTGGGGTATACGTACGCTCGGCCAGAATCGCTCAATCCTGACTTCGTCTATGCCAAAGACAATGACGGGAATGATTTGAGCCAAATCTCTACAAGTTCTGTTTTACCTCTGCCTGACAATACATTGTCTGCTGAAGAAAATGCTGCCATTTACAATGCGGCATTAGAGGAATTCAAAAAATATCCCGTTTTGAAATACCGTTTCGAACACTTGATTGACGTGGATTTGGAGTTCCTATTCCTTATCAAAGATAAATGGAATGTTTCGGTGGGTGGTACGTATCGCTACTATAGCTACATAAAGAGCGTAGATAGGATTTTCTACCAAGCTGATCCGCTTTTTGGGTGGGGATCAGTTGATTTTCGTGATGCCAATAATTCGGGCGATCACGTGTTTGATGTTCGCGCATCAGTTGATTTGACCAAACACATCAAGTTTGGATTTGTGATGAACAACGTAGCGAATCATATCTATGCATTGCGCCCATTGAAAGTAAATCCACCGCGAGCTACCCAAATACAGCTTACCATAACGTTCTAGAGTAGGTCTGTTTTTATAAAAATCCAGCGAACTCGAAAGTTCGCTGGATTTTTTTTGTGCCTATTTTTTCCTGTCTTGAGTTTGGAAAGTCACTACCCATCTTCGCAAGAAAGCTTTGATAAAACTTAATGGGTTACCTTTTTAATTTCCTAACCTTTACCTGATAAAGGATTGGTTGGCAGTTGAGAAACTTTGCCAACTTTGCCGCCCTAATCAATAAAAAAACAACCATGGCAGTAGTTGAAAATTTAGAAGAGAAGCGCGAGCACAGCTTCTTTGGTGATGTGCTGAATTACTTTGAGAATGCAGCAAAGTATTTAGATCACGACCCGCAATTGCTTGAGCAAATAAAGTATTGCAATAGTGTGTATCGTATGCGGTTTCCTGTGAAACACGATGGTCAAATAGAGGTAATCGAAGCCTATCGCGTAGAGCATAGCCACCACAAGTTGCCTACCAAAGGCGGTATTCGTTTTAGCACTCATGTGAACCAAGATGAAGTGATGGCATTGGCCGCACTGATGACCTACAAATGCGCCATTGTGGATGTGCCTTTTGGAGGTGCCAAGGGTGGCATTAAAATCAGCCCACGCAATTGTTCGCCCGAGAAATTGGAGAAGATTACGCGCAGATACACCACCGAGCTAATCAAAAAGAATTTTATAGGCCCCGGCATCGATGTGCCAGCGCCTGACTATGGTAGCGGCCCGCAAGAAATGGCTTGGATTGCTGATACGTACTCAACATTCTATCCTAACGAATTGAATGCCGTGGCGTGTGTAACGGGCAAACCGCTTAGTCATGGTGGTATTGCTGGCCGCACAGAGGCTACAGGCTTGGGTGTGTTTTACGGTATTCGCTATGCTTGCACATTCAAAGAAGACATGGACAAGCTGGGTCTATCCGTAGGCATACAAGGCAAAACTGTGGCTGTGCAAGGCATGGGCAACGTGGGCTATTGGGCTGCTAAGTTTTTCCACGATGCTGGTGTTAAAGTAATTGCCATATCGGAATGGGATGGTTCTATCTACAACGCCAACGGAATTGATCCAGATGCTTTGCTTGCCTACAAAAAAGCCAACAACGCTATAGTAGGTTTCCCAGGATCTACGCATATTGGTGGCCCAGGAGCAGCATTGGAAGTGGAATGCGATATTTTGATTCCAGCAGCATTGGAAAACCAAATCAATGCCCAAAATGCTGCAAACGTGAAAGCCAAAATAATTGGTGAAGCTGCCAATGGGCCTATTACTCCAGCTGGTGAAGCGGTGCTTTTGGAAAAAGGCGCAATGATTATTCCCGACATCTATCTGAATGCTGGTGGTGTTACTGTGTCTTACTTCGAATGGTTGAAAAACCTATCGCACGTTCGTTTTGGTCGTATGGAGAAACGCTACAGCGCCAACATGAACCACAACATTCTAGAAGCGATAGAACGCGCTAGCGGCACCAAGATAACCCAAGAGCAAATTGGGCTTATCGAGCGCGGACCAGACGAGCGCGATCTCGTGTATTCTGGACTAGAGGAAACCATGATAAACGCCTACACTGCCATTCGCGACCGCAAAATGAACACCAAAGGCATGAACGATTTGCGAACTGCGGCCTTTGCCGAAGCCATTTCGAAAGTTGCACAGAGCTACGAAAGCTTGGGTATTTTCCCATAGACTTTAGTACACCGTCATTTGAAAACGCCAGTGCCGAAAGGTATTGGCGTTTTTATTTGCGCCTATCCTGGATTTGAATTCTCAAAGTTTAACGAAGCTGACATCACTAATTTTACAATTTGTTGATTTTCCATGTTCACCACCTATTTCCAACTCGGATTTGAGCACATCACCGACCTCAATGGTTATGACCACATCCTGTTTCTTATCGCGCTATGCGCAGCCTACTGCTACACGGATTGGCGAAGTATCTTGATTCTGGTAACGGCATTCACCGTAGGGCATTCCATCACATTGGCATTGGCCGTACTCAACATTATTCCTGTAAATGCGGCTTGGATTGAATTTCTCATACCACTCACCATCTTTATCACTGCCCTAAAAAACATCGTGCTACAGCAACGCAACCAGCCGATAGCTGCAACCACAAAAGCCAAATACGTCCTCGCGCTGGGCTTTGGGCTCATCCACGGCATGGGATTTTCTAACTTTTTGCGTTCGCTCTTGGGTGACGAACTCACCTTTCCGCTGTTTGCGTTCAATGTCGGGCTCGAAGTAGGTCAGCTTATTATTGTGGCCGTCATCTTTGGGGTTCAAGCGGCAATCATGCACTTTTCAACCCTAAAACACGCGTGGTGGAATATTGGACTTTCTACCTTGGCTGCAGGGGTTTCGGTCATGCTAATGATAGACAGGTTGCCTGTTTGAACAGACCTTTCGTCATTGCTAGAGTAACACAATCCTCCTGACAGCCACACCGCTATTGGTGAAAAGCCGAAGCAAATAAACACCGGGCAGCAATCCTGTCTCTACTTCAAACTTATCGGTCGTAGCCAATCGGGTAGTACGGAGTAAAACCTTACCCGATAAGTCAATCATTTCCCAATTCGACACCACGATATTGGGCGTAGTAGAAACAATGAAGGCCCCCTTGGTAGGATTCGGACTCACAGCGATTTGCCTATCGAGCATCGATTCGCCTATCCCAATATTAAAACTTGCTTCTGCTACATTTGAGACGGAAACACAGGGTAGACTATCAGAAAGCTCGATGCGATAGCGCACTAGCCCACCCTCCGTCATAGCATCATCGGTAAACGAAAGGCCAGAAAACGTGGCAATAAGTTCCCACGCTCCACCCGAAATCTGCCTGTATATTCTATACATAACATCAGAAGTGGGAAATCCCGGCTGGGATAAGGGCGTCCATGAAAGTATGGCAGAAGTGCCAAGACTTTGCACCGATAGCCGAATGGATGCAAAGGTGGTAGCGTCATCCGAAAGCACTGCCCCGTTACAGCCCGAACGCGTTCTTACGCTGTAATAATTTGCAACAGTAACCGAGGGCGACACTCCTGGTGTGGTCATTTCGTGAACAAAAAGTCCACCGTCCACCGAATCTACTATGCCAACTTCATGATATGGCCCGTTGGCCGTGTACTGATGTAGAATCACATACTCCGAAAAGGATTCGAGCACAAGATTTTCAGGCACTGGTTCCCAAGCAATTGTAACCGCTCCATCGTCTGCTACGCTTAGACACCTCGGATTTGGACTTGGCATTATCGAATCGGCCAATACGGTGACGGCCACATTTACAAAGTTGGTTCCTTGTCCGGGACAGAAATTATCGCGGTACCTAAACTGAAAGTTATAAGTGCTCGATGGCGTATTACACATATCGCCTTGCAACACATGCGAGCAGTCTGTTTGCCAATTGAAAGTAGTGGTAAGCGGCCCTACTCCTTGGGTAGGTGAAACACTGCCCGCTAGCGTGGCACAAGGCGGATTTGCACAACCCGAATCTGCATTGGTGTAATACGCTCCAAACTGAGGGCTGGAGGCTACAAACTCTATAATCTGGGGGTCTGAACCATTCATATCCAAATCTGCTCCTTCAATCGTGAAGTTGACTACCTCACCCGCCCGTACTGTTACCGCATACCCCTGAGCAGTTGCTGGAGATATCCACGTTGGTACCGATATCTGCGGAATGGTGTTGGGGTCGGAACAAGGCATTACCGACCATATCATATCAAACACATTGCGCGAAACGATTTGCCCACAACGCCAAGCTTCCACAGCCGTCACAGTGTTCCATTTGCCTTGAAGCCCTAGAGGGAAATCATATTCTATCTGTCCAGTTACGGGGTCGAGGGTCACTTCATCATAATTTGGGTTGATGTCGGGCCCCGGAAATGGAGCCGTGCCACTGTAGCCAGACGAATAAAGCACTGTGCCATTATCTTGTGCCGCGTTTACGAATGCATAACTCAACGAATCAACATTGGGGTCAACGATATTGGCATTGTACCGAAATTCTTGACCTGCACACAGCACATTGATAGGAGGTTCGGCCGACCGTGGGCTCGAATCGTAGCAAGGATAAAAGCTCTGATCATTTACAGGGTACATGGTTGCGCTCAATTTGAACGTGTAATTCTGTGCAATCTGAATGTTTGTACAATTGGCTCGACAGCATCGATTATACGTAAGTTGATACCCTTGCTGTGGTGGTGTGCCACTCAATATCATTGGTTCTGATGCAAAAACATACTCCTCCAAAGCTGGGCTTCCTTGGGTAGCAGATGCACAGGAAAACCCACAACCCGGAGGAGTCACATCCGATTGAGAAACAAGGCTCAGATAGATGAAAGAGTATATCGGATGCCCATCAATAATCAATTCCTGTGTGGAGTTTACAGCGGTATTCTGAGAACAATCTCTGTAAAGCTTCAAGTAAAACCGCAGTTTACCAGCGTTTGCACCCTCAGTAATACAATCCCAATAAATTTCGCCTCCTATAATATGGCTTGCTGATGCACTATTAAAATTCAGCACAATTACTAGGATAGTACATAAGCTGCGCAACGAATAGTTCAGAAGTGTTTGCATGGGGATGGAATTTCGTGCTAAAGTAAGGCGTAAGACCATTGTGTGTTAGGAATACCCAAGTCTGATATATGCGTTTAACTTTGCCTGCACTCGCTTCCATACAAGTAGAAAACAAGCGGATTCATTATCCACACCGAATGACCAAACTCCTCCTCTCCACTCTGCTTCTTGTTGCTACACTTGCCACCACCGCCCAAGACAAAAGCAAGTTTCGCCAATTGCAGCAAGATTTGCCTACACCCAACGTATATCGCACAGCTAGCGGGGCTCCCGGCCATCAGTATTATCAGCAAAAAGCCGACTATGTCATGGATATTGAGCTGGACGATGACAAGCAGCGCATATATGGTTCGTCCACCATCACCTACACTAACAATTCGCCCGATGCGCTAAACTACTTGTGGCTGCAATTGGATCAAAACATGAGTGCCAAAAACAGCGACACTCAAAAAACTTCCACCAGCAAGATGGACGATAAGATGAGTCCGGGCGATTTGGCGCGCATTGCCTACGATTTTGATGGTGGTTTTAAGCTCGATTATGTGCGCGATGCGGCAGACAAAGACCTAAAATACACGGTGAACAATACCATGATGCGCGTGGATTTACCCACTATGCTGAAGCCTGGTGGCAAAGTGAGCATCAAGGTGAAATGGTGGTATAACATTAACGATAGGATGAAGATTGGCGGCCGTTCGGGATATGAGTATTTCCCAGAGGATAAAAACTACCTCTACACCATTGCCCAGTTTTTCCCACGGTTGTGTGTCTACAATGAGGTGAATGGTTGGCAGCACAAACAGTTTTTGGGCAAAGGCGAGTTTGCTCTTCCCTTTGGCGACTATACCGTAAACCTTACACTG
>Ga0247843_1003386_pt1 | contig 26369 bp, 23 predicted proteins | sample LaCruzMarch2017__FD_192420 | JGI IMG/M metagenome (GOLD analysis project Ga0247843, IMG submission 192420) | Freshwater microbial communities from meromictic Lake La Cruz, Castile-La Mancha, Spain - LaCruzMarch2017_8m | ecosystem: Environmental > Aquatic > Freshwater > Lake | place: Spain... | reverse complement strand
GGTCAAGAGAAGGATTAGATCCTATTTTACAAATTCGGGCAGCTATTGCCAGCAACGATTGGGAGCAAAATTGGAGAACGGTGATTGCTTCTATTTAATTAATAACAACCATAAAAATTACACTTTCATTATGGATGCCATGCTGAATAGAAGAGAAACTACTGCCAAGACCTCTTCAGCTGGATTTGTTACCCATGATTGATATGAGTTCTGTAACGATAAGGTAGCGCTATCGCTTATCTTAATTAAAATGGAGCTCTGCCCCAAACCCCGCCGCTCATTGCCTCGGAGGCTAGCAAGATTGGACTGGAAAGGTGCGCATCCATGCGCACCACTCAGTAAATAATTGCATTTTAATAGACAAAAAAATACGTTACCATCATATTATATGAATTAAAATTAGTTGATGTGATTGTGGTTTTGCAAAAAAAAGAGATGGTTCTGAGAGTGCTAACCGGACATTTCTAAATTGCGTTGACATACCTAAATCAAAAAAAATATAAATATTTTCTATCGCAGCTCTGCCGAAAGGTCACATTTCTTTGATGCTGTAAAATAGCTACGTGTCTTAGTCATTCTATTCTCCTCTTTATATTAAGAAGAATAGCTCTTAAAAAAGCCTTTTTCCCGTCCAAAAATCCGCGCCTGTATCACAGAAGAGATGGGACAGCAAACTGTTACTTTAAAGGATTTATTTCAGTAATGAATAACAAATATCTAGGACAAAAAAAGCAGAAATAGCAATTGAAATTTCCAGCATTTCATGGCAGATTGGTTACTGGTTTTGATTACAGAAAAGCAAAGGATTATGCTTAATCTAAAAAAATTATTGTGTTTAACAAGTGCTGGCTTGCTTGGATTTTCCAGTATGTCATGGGCTCAATCTCGTTTTTTTAATGAAAATGATCGTTATCCCAATGATCCCCTTATTCATTGTGACTCAATGATGCCTAATACTTCCGGTCAGGCCAAGAAAGACTATATAAGAAAGTGGTCAGCATTTATTAGCAAACAGGCATTTACCATTCCATCAACGAATATCAACCAACATCTAGAAAAAATACACAGCTGCTTTTCTAGCGAGGGATGGACTGAGTACTCTAATGCCATGAAACGCTCTGGCAATATTAACCTTATTATTGCAAAAAAATATAGCGGCACCAGTTCTATTGAAGGGATCATCACAATTTCTCATAAGATAGGCTCCAAGTTATGGGAAACCAATACCCCTCTATATATTGTTTATCAAAATAAAACAAGTAGAGTGCGCCAACGCGTATTTGTACATTTAAGAATTAATGAACTCAACGATGGCCGGTTACGCGTCGTTCAGATTGTTGGGGTTCCCAGAGATGATCGTAATATACAAGAGGATAGTATCACCCAAGCACCAAAAAAATAAATAAGCAGGTATCAATCAGATACCTGCTTAGGACTATTTAAATTTTTGTTGTAGGCTGGATTTTACATTTTGAATCCAATCACCATCACCATCTTCGTCACCATAAGATAATACTGTAATTCGTGTACCAATATTAATAAACTCTTCATTTAACCATTTTGCAGCACTTGGCAACACGCGAACACAGCCGTGACTTGCATTAGCCAATGGCACATCATAGGCTGCATGAATGGTATAACCACGATAAAAATACATACAGTAAGGCATTTTAGCGCCACCTGTAGTTTCTACTGGATACTCCCCAGACTTACAATCGATACCATGTTTGTTATAGACTCTAAAGGTTCCTGTAACAGTGCGACAAGGTTTACCGACATCTTCACACATGTCTTTACCACCGGATCCACTTCCAGTCATCACACGCTGCCCTTTTGCATCATAAGCGGCCCAACAAAAGGCCTTGGGATCAAAAATAAATTCTTTCTGTCCTGTGGCTGGAATTTCAGTTGGGAAATAATTGCGTCCGCGACTATCGCGCGTATAGTGCTGAGTATGATGGGTAGCCCCCTGATCATCAACAATATAAGTTGATTCATCATAATCAACGCAAGAACTTAAAGTCACCAAACAAACTGCTAAAGATAAAAATTTAAACATCATTTTCATAAGCTAACCTAAATATGAATTAATGGGTATGAAATGGGCGATAACGAATGCGTGTCGGCTCTTTCGACTGATCACCTAAACGACTTTGACGATACGCTTCATAATCGGAATAGTTTCCGTCCATAAATGTGACTTCTGAATTGCCTTCAAAAACCAACATATGGGTGCAAATTCTATCCAAAAACCATCGATCATGCGAAACGACAATGGCACATCCAGGAAATGATAATAATGCCTCTTCAAGCGCACGTAAAGTTTCCACATCCAAATCATTACTAGGCTCGTCAAGCAACAAAACGTTAGCCCCTTGAATTAACAACTTCGCGAGATTGACGCGATTGCGCTCTCCCCCAGACAATTGTTCGACCCGTTTTTGCTGATCAGAGCCTTTAAAATTAAAACGCCCAACATATGCGCGTGAAGGCATTTGTGTACCACCGATTTGCAGCATATCTAAACCACCAGAGATCGCTTGCCATACGGTGTGATTGGGCTGTAAATTATCAATAAATTGTCCGATGTGGGCAAGCTTGACCGTATCGCCAAAACGAATTTCACCTGAATCTGGAGAATCTTGTTGGGACAACATTTTCAAAAACGTTGATTTACCTGCTCCATTGGCTCCGATGATGCCCATGATGCCGCCTTTAGGAAGCTTTAAAGTCAATTTGTCAAAAAGTAGCTTTTCACCATAACTTTTTGCCAATTGATCCACTTCTATCACCAAATCACCCAAGCGATCACCAGGTGGAATAAAGATTTCATTGGTTTCCTGACGTTTTTGAAATGTCTTGCTTTGTAATTCTTCAAAACGAGCCAAACGTGCTTTGCTCTTAGCCTGTCTTGCTTTGGGACTACTTCTCACCCACTCCAACTCTGCCGATAACGCGCGATGATGTGCCTGTTCTTTTTTTTGCTCCTGCTCAATTCGCGTATTCTTATACTCTAACCACGCGGAATAATTACCTTTGAAGGGAATACCTTCGCCACGATCGAGCTCTAAAATCCATTCGGCAACATGATCGAGAAAATATCTATCATGGGTCACGGCAACAACGGTGCCTGTAAATGTCTCCAAATAACGTTCCAGCCAAGCAACACTTTCAGCATCCAAATGATTGGTTGGCTCATCCAATAGGAGCATATCAGGGTTCGATAACAATAAACGACATAATGCCACCCGTCTTCTCTCTCCCCCAGATAAAATTGATATTGGGGCATCCCATTCGGGTAGGCGTAAAGCATCTGCGGCAATTTCTAAACGTCTATCGAGATCCCAGCCTTGGGCTGCTTCAATATCATGTTGCAAATCACCTTGTTCTTTAAGTAAGGCCTCCATCTCATCATCGGTCATAGGCTCAGCAAATTGCATACTGATATCTTGGAACCGCTGGAGAATTGCCAATAGTTCGGCCACACCTTCTTGGACAATATCTCTGACCGTTTTAGTCAAATCCAATACGGGTTCTTGAGGTAAATAACCTATTTTCAAACCGGCTTGCGGTCTGGCTTCACCATTAAAATTCTTATCCACACCGGCCATAATTTTAAGCAAACTCGATTTACCGGAGCCATTTAAACCTAAAATTCCAATTTTTGCGCCAGGGAAGAAGCTTAAAGAAATATCTTTAAGGATATAGCGCTGCTGATCGACCACCTTACTCAATTGATGTAAGGTAAATACATATTGTGACATACCGAAAACCCTCTAAATTTTTGTCCAATCAAGAATAACTTTTCCACTTTGACCTGAGCTCATGGTTGCAAAACCCTTTGCAAAGTCCTGTACATTAAAATGATGCGTAATAATTGGATCTAGATTTAAACCTGATTGCAACATCGCCATCATTTTATACCAAGTTGAATACATTTTTCGACCATAAATACCTTGAATTCTTAAACACTTAAAGATTACTTGATGCCAATCAATGGTGGTTTGATGAGGCGGGATCCCCAATAAGGCAATACCTCCACCGTGTTGCATTAAGCTGACCAATTGATTGAGCGCATTGGGATGACCAGACATTTCTAAACCCACAGCAAAACCATCTATATCCAATGATTTCATGATTTCAGCCAGGTTGTCGGTCTCAATATTAACCGCCGCATCAGCACCCATTTGTTTTGCAAGTTTTAAGCGATATGGGTTAATATCGGTAATGACCACTCGACGAGCGCCGCAAAGCTTTGCAATTGCCACTGCCATCATTCCAATGGGTCCCGCTCCAGTAATCAGAACATCTTCACCAAGTACGTCATATGTTAACACACAATGAGTTGCATTTCCCAAAGGGTCTAGGATAGCTGCATAATCATCTTTCAAGTCCGCTGGCAAGGCAATGACATTGGCGGCAGGAATCATTAAATATTGCGCAAACGCACCATTCCGATTGACTCCGATACCTACAGTGGCTGGACAAAGATGCGCCTGGCCAGTTCGGCAAAATCGACAATGGCCACAAACCAAATGCCCTTCTCCAGAAACGCGTTGACCCACTTCCAAGCCTGAAACATAGGCACCAAGCTCAACAATTTTTCCATAAAATTCATGCCCAATGGTCATAGGCACCGGAATCGTTTTTTGAGCCCATTCATCCCAATGATAAATATGCATATCCGTGCCACAAATTGCCGTTTTTTCAATTTGAACCAACACATGTTCAGGCCTACAAATCGGTTTTTCTACGTCTAAAAATTCGATGCCTTTTTCCGATTTTGATTTCACCAAAGCTTTCATATTTAACCTCTATTATCAGCCATTAAATGATCTGCAAATCTCGCCCAACTTTTGCAAAAGCAGACAAAGCATATTCCAACTGGGTTTGGGTCAATCCTGCAGACATTTGCGTTCTAATTCTTGCCTGTCCATGGGGCACCACAGGAAAAGAAAAACCCACCACATAAATATTATGTTTTAATAGCGCTTCGGACATCCGTGATGCTAAGGTCGCATCTTCCAGCATCAAAGGAATAATAGGATGATGACCAGGGAGCAATTTAAAGCCAAGAGATTCAAGGCCCTGGCGGAAAAATCGCGTATGCGCTTCAAGCGTTTTTTGTAATTCAGGATGTGTTTGTAACCAAGCCAACAGTTGGTAACTGGTTTGCGCTATCATAGGTGCTAAGGCATTGGAAAACAAATAGGGTCTGGAACGCTGTTTCAACCAATCAATAACCGGTTGTCGGCTGGCAATATAACCGCCTGAAGCACCACCTAGAGCTTTACCAAGGGTTCCCGTCAAAATATCCACTTTGTCAGCCACGCCAAATAAACTTGGGGTGCCCTGCCCTTTCTCTCCAACAAACCCAACCGCATGAGAATCGTCAACCATCACCATCGCATCATACTTTTCTGCCAATTGACAAATTGCAGGCAGATTGGCATAGGTGCCATCCATAGAAAATACACCATCGGTGGCTATCAAGCGAAAGTGATTAGATTGCGCTTGTTTTAGGCATTCCTCTAATTCTTGCATATCATTATTGGCATAGCGAAAACGTTTTGCCTTGCACAGACGAATGCCATCGATAATACTGGCATGATTCAAAGCATCGCTAATAACAGCATCGTCCTCATTTAATAAAGTCTCAAACAATCCACCATTGGCATCAAAGCATGAGGAATATAAAATAGTATCATCCATACCTAAAAAATCACTGAGCGCTTTTTCTAAGTTTTTATGGGGTGATTGGGTGCCACAAATAAAACGCACTGAAGCCATCCCATAACCATAATCCTGCAAAGCCTGGGTTGCGGTTTCAAGCAAAAAAGGATGATTGGCCAATCCCAAATAATTATTAGCACAAAGATTAATCATTTGTTGATGCCCAACAGAAACCTCAGCTTGCTGGGGCCCTGCTATCACCCGCTCGGGCTTTAGCAACCCTTGCTGGGTAATTTCCGACAATGATTGTTGCAAATGCTCTAAAAATTTCAAATTCATAATTTTTATAATGGATTGTTATAAATGAACCAAATCATAACAAAATTTCAGATACCTCACTATGAATTTCTTGCGAAATTTTTGATATCGATTTACCCTTAAGCATAATTATTTCAATGGTGTACAAAAATGGGCTCTTCTTCAGCATGCTTGAACATGATTAAACAGCAATTACGAACCAATAATATCCTGAATGAGGATATATTGGCGATGTTCTCGGAAAATACGCGTCATCAATATATTCCCGAACCATATCAAGATTTTACATTTACAGATATGCATATTCCCCTAGACCATCATCAGATCATGCTGACCCCACTAGAAGAAGCTAAAATATTGCAAACCGGCAAATTTAATGCCAACGACGTCATCTTGGAAATCGGCACCGGTTCAGGTTTCTCTAGCTATTTACTCAGTAAAGTCTGCCATAAAGTCGTATCCATTGATATTTATGCCGATTTTATTGAACATGCTAAAAAAATACACCAAGTGCTACAGGTTGATAATGTAGAGCTTTTACTGCAAGATGTCTGCAATCTCCAAGAATTCCCATACCTCTTCGATGCTATCATTTGTACTTCTGGTCTCGATTTTATACCGAATCAATGGTTTAAGTTACTTAAACCCCAAGGTAAAATATTTGCACCTATTGGAGAAATTGTCCAGCAAGCACAATGGTTACACGTCAATGAACAAAAAGTTATCGGACATGAGTTGGTTTTTCAAACCAAAACACCAATGTTAATCAACAATCAGCCAGCTAAATTTATATTTTAAGAGGTCAAATGAGGACGCAAGGATTGAGCAGAATGCGACAAATAGTTATCGCACTCGTTTTCACTTTAATGAGCACTAATGTGTTGGCGACCGATTTGCTCGAAGTGTATTATGAAGCATTAGAAAACGATCCGACCTTCAAAAGTGCTTACAGTGTGTTTATGGCAGAGTCCACAACCATTCCACAAGCATTGGCGGCCTTACTGCCGCAACTAACTTTAAATGCTCTAGGTGCTTCAACCTACACTGAGGTAAAATCAGGCAAAGTTTTAGATGTTAACCGTAGTTATGCACAAGGCCAGATCGGCGCACAAGCAACACAAGCCTTATTTAATATGAAATCATGGTCCTTATTAGAGCAAGCACGCGCCAATGTCAGAGCGGCTTTGGCTAATTTCAATGACAGTGCACAAAACCTTATCTTAAGAGCAGCCCAATCCTATTTTAATGTGTTATTGGCACAAGACAACCTCAATACAGTCCAGGTGCAGCGCCAGTCTTATAAGAGACAACTCCAACAGGCTCAAGATCGATTTAATGTAGGGCTCGATCCTATTACCACCGTTTATCAAGCCAAGGCGGCCTATGATCAATCGTATTCTACGGTCATCACTGCTAAAAACAATTTACAAGATGCCCAACAAAATCTTTCAAAACTGACGAATCACACCTATCCGGCAGTAGCTTCTCTAAAAAATAAAACAATACCATTGATGCATCCTGAGCCTATGCAACCTGAGGCCTGGGTTAACATCTCATTAAAACAAAACTATAAACTCTATGCGGCTAAATTCTATCTAGAAAGTGCCCGGCAAAACCTCAAGGCAGCCTTTTCTGGCCATCTGCCCTACTTTAATTTATTCAGCAATTTCACCCAGACCAATAATCTTGTCGATCCCCTTGGCGTTAGCAGCGCCAGCTCAGCAAGCGCTGCGACATCCAGTGTAAACTCTTTGTTTAATAGTGTTTTTATCCCTCAACAATCACGTAACGCCAATGTGGGGGTTTCTGTTAATCTGCCTGTGTTTCAAGGGGGATTGGTCGTGGCAAAAACCAAAGAAGCTGAGTTTAAATTTCAAGATTTTAGCAACCAATTGGAATATATTCGTAGGGAAGTGATTGTTAATACTAAAATCACCTTCAATACCATTACCAATAATATTGAAAAAGTAAAAGCAGATAGACAATCATTGATGTCTCAAAAATGCTCTTTAGAAAGCATAGAAGCCCAATATCAAGCTGGGACCAAAACAATTACCGATGTTTTATTTGCCCAGCAACAATATTTCCAGACTCAATTACAATACACCAGCGATCAATATTCTTTGATCACACAATTGTTACAACTGAAATACTTAGCAGGGAGCTTAAGTGTATCTGATCTAGAAGAAATCAATAGCTGGCTGGCAACCAGCCAAGTCAATCGTTTAGCTCCGCATTCCAAAGAAATATTAAGAACTATTCTCAGCGCATCATGATGGTCCTTTGTATTTTAGGTGTGTGTGTAGGGCTTGTGTCAGGACTCTTGGGATTTGGTGGCGGTATCTTGATAGTCCCGGTCTTGAAGTATTACTTAGAGCACATCGGCGTCTCCCCAGCATTGTCCATGCATGTAGCTGTTGCCACCTCCTTGGCTGTTATTATCTTTACCTCAGCCTCCGCATCCCTGGCATTTGCAAAACAAAACCGAATATCCTGGCCACTGTTTGTCCGCTTTTTACCTGGCGTTATCATTGGGGTTATATTAGGCACGCAAATTGCAAAGCATTTATATGGTGCATTTTACTCTAAATCATTCGCAATACTGCTTATCATCCTGGCTGGAAAAGTATTATTTGCCGACAATCCGGCACCGCATCCGCGCTCAAATCATTTTCTTGTTTTTTTTGCGATTGTCAGTGGTATTTTATCTTCCCTTTTTGGAATTGGCGGAGGTGTTATCATGGCACCATTTTTTCTTTATTTAGGCTTGGATATGCTGACAGCGATTGGGACATCAACCTTGCTGATTATCCCAATCGCTACCATCAGCACTCTTCTGGTAGGGCTGAGCGAGGCACCTTCCCATATTCTGCCTGGAATGACAGGTTTTATTTACTGGCCTGCAGTCGCTTATATCGCTCTGGCAAGTATGTTATTTGTACCCATAGGTGCAAAGATAGCTACTGCAATTGCACCTCGATATCTCAAATATATCTATGTATCGTTATTAAGCCTAATTGCCATTAAAATGCTAATGAGCTAAACCCATTTTTCAAGCCACAAAGTCAAAAATGCTGTCAACCCACACAAGACACCACCCCAAAGGCAATCGATAACCGTCACCCCAATTGGCCAATCTTTAAATAAAGCCAAACAGGTAAAGTCGTATATGGCATAGGCAACCCACCCAAAAATAGCCGAATGAACAATTGCCTGCATCATTGAATATTTTGCCATCGACAAGCCGAAATAATGAACCCCAAAAATCAAAGCCAGATAGACAATTGCTGCAGACCACCATATAGGCATCAACTGGCCATTTTCAAGTCGTAAGATATGTCCATACGCTTTAAAATAGGTGTTTTTTGCAATCACTCCAATCCACAAAAAATCCAAAGACAACATGGTAATAAAACTAATAAATATTCTGATAAGCATTTTAGATTCCTTCTGTTGATATCATTAATTGTTCAAAACAAGTGCAAATATAATTCATTTTAACAAAATTTGATTTTTATTATCGGTATTATAGTAAAATATAGTGAAGATTTTGTAAAAAAAAGCTATGATTTCCTTTTTTTCTTGTTCAAGTTTTTTTATGGAATTTCAGCAACTTTCGCCACAACATTTATTACATGCCATCATTTCAGGCTGTGAAAACTTAAAACAAGCTCGACAAACCTTAAATGATATTAATTTTTTTCCAGTCGCTGATGGCGATACTGGTGATAATATGGCAGCAACAGCCTCTGCCATTATTGATAATGCTCAAATGGAATCTACTGTCCACGCCACCCTGCAATCCGTTGCCAATGCAAGCATTATGGGAGCTCGTGGCAATTCTGGGATGCTTTTTTCATCTTTTTTTAATGGCTTGTTTCAAGGCTATCAGCAGCAAGACCATCTCAACACCCATCATTTTAGTCAAATGCTAAAGAAAGCAGCACTTCAAGTTCGCGCAAGTCTGATGAACCCGATGGAAGGCACCTTATTAACGGTAATCGATAATTGGGCATCCTTGATTGATGGCAAAGCCAAAGATCTCACCAATTTCAAAACCTTATGTCATGATATTCTTCAACCTCTGAAAGAATCATTAGACAAAAACTGTCAATATACATATCAAAACTCTAAAAAAGTTTTAGATGCCGGCGCACTGGGTTTTTATCATTTTATTGAAGGCTTTACCCACTCCTTGGGTTCAGAGACACCTATCACCTTAGCCAAAACAAAGCCCATCGAAGAGTTCTCGATGCTCACAGCCGACCATGATTTCAGTTCAGAGCCTCCTACACATCGTTACTGCACTGAAGCACTGTTGCATGACGCCCATATCAACCCAGCGCAATTGCAAATTAAGCTACAAGAGTTTGGCGATAGTATCGTTGTTACAGGCCATCAACATTTGCAACGTTTTCATGTACACACCAATCAGCCTGAAAAAATCTTCACCTGGTTAAAGACCATTGGTCGTATTGCAAACCCGAAAGTAGACGACATGCAAAGACAGTTTGAATGTCATGTCTGTGAAAAAAGGCCGATTGGTATACTTACCGATTCCAGTGCAGACCTCCCTTCTGTCTTAAGGGATGAACAAAAAATTCATTTATTACCTGTCAATATCCATATTGATGAACATCATTTATTAGATCCTTACACAATTGAACATGAAGAGTTCTACCAAGGAATTCGAAAAGCCAAACACTATCCCACTACTTCAGCACCCAATCCCTTGCAAATTAAAAATAAATTTAGAGAATTACATCAAAAACACGAACATGTGATTATGGTTTCTGTAGCAGATAAAATCAGTAGCACCTATGCAACCGCCCATCAAATCTCGCAAGAATTTAAGAACATCCATGTTGTAAACTCTAAAATGACTTCAGTTGCTCAGAGTCTTTTAGTGTATAGAGCGGCACAAAAAGCCAACCAACCGGGTGCCAAAATCCATGAAGTCATTAATGATATTAAACAATCACGTCAAAATATTGTATGCTTTGTCATGGTCAATAAATTAGATGGGCTCATGCGTTCTGGTCGTATCGATAAAATTCGAGGCACTTTTGCTAACTTTGCTCATTTGAAGCCCATTTTAAAGTTAAATGAAGAAGGCCGCGGAGAAATTGTTGAGAAAACCATTTCCACCTCCCGGGCTTTATCAAGTCTGGTCAAAAATATTGAAGCAGAGCAAGAAAAGCGTACAGCCAATATTGCGCATTATGCGATAGTGCACGCTGGAAATGAGGAAGGTGCTCATCAGTTGACTTCACTGATCGAAGATAAGTTTTTAAAAAATCCTTTATATTTTAGTCCTATATCAGCAGCCGTTGGCTTACATGCCGGTTATGGCTGTCTTGCAATTGCTGTATTATTTGAAGAAAAATGATTTTGACGCACTGGCTTTTAACCTTGGTTTTTGCACAATTATGGATGATGTTAGCATGGCTAATGTATCGACATGTAGGCAATCCGATGATTGCCGATGTTGCATGGGGTTTTGGTATTATGCTGTTAAGCTGGTTGCACGTTTTATTTTTCTCTTTTGATAGATATCATTTCATAGCTTTGGTTATGGTAAGTTGCTGGGGGTTGCGCTTGTCAGCTTATTTATATTGGACACGACTTCGCCAACATTGGCACGACAAAAGGTATCAGGCACTTGAAGAACGTTCCCATAATCTTTTTATAAACTACCAAATTCAAGGTTTTTTACAATCCATCATTGCTATTCCTTGGTTTTTCATTGGTGCTAGTCATATCGGCCTTTGCTTTTATTTGGGCAGTCTCATCTTTTTTATTGGTTTTTTTATCGAATGTCTTGCCGATTTTCAATTAAAAAACTTTAAAAAAAACCATCCCCAACAACTTTGCAATCAAGGACTTTGGCAGTATTCTCGCCACCCGAATTATTTTGGTGAAATCCTCATTTGGATAGGTTTTGCAATTCTTGGGTTATCCAGCCCCTGGGGGGTTTTAGGTGCTATCTCCCCCATAGGCCTGATATTATTGATGCGTTTTATAACTGGCCCTTTGACTGAAGAAACAAGCATTCAGTCGCGTGGCAAGGCATATTTAGATTATCAAAAGTCCACACCAATGATTGCACCCGATCTTAAAAAATACCTGCTATCACACTTTGTATCTTAATTTAAGTCGACTTAATCCGCCATCCACAGCAAGATGCTGCCCTGTGATCCAGTTGTTTTCTGGTTGCAAGAAAAAGACAATCGCTTGAGCAATGTCCAAAGGCTGCCCCAGACGACCTAAAGGATGCATGGCAATAGAGCCTTTTTTAATCAACTCATTTTGAGTGAAATCGACCGTCAGCGATGTTTCTGTAAGACCAGGCTCTACCACATTAAAGCGCAATCCCTGATGTGCATAAGTGGCTGCTGCAGACAATGCTAAACCAACGATCCCTGCCTTGGCTGAAGCGATGGCTTCATGATTTGCCAAACCTATTTCAGCTGCGGCAGAGCCGATTAAAACAACACTGCCGCCTTGCGTCATGAATCGACCAGCTGCTCGTACAATGGCAAATGAGGTGGTTAATGAACTCGCTATTGTGTGTTGCCATTCAGCTAAAGTGGTCAAATGCGCAGGCTTTAATAACAAAGAACCCGCAAAATTGACCACACCATCCAAAAGACCCACCTGCTCAAAAACCTCATCAACAGCATTAAAATCAGTGGCATCCAAGCTGTAATGGGGATTTATTTTTTGATTATCTCGTGCGGTGGTCACCACCTCATGATCTTGGGCAAGTAGCAACTGATGCACGCTCTGCCCGATTTGACTACTTGCACCTACCAGTAAATACTTAGCCATGGAATATCCTTATTTATCGAAATAAACAATAATGACATCCTAGGCTCTATCAATGCAATAGGTTTGCTGTTGCCTATCAGTAATATTATTCACCGCTTCTCCCAAGTGCTTCCATTGCCCCCCCCCCAGATGACAATATAAATAATAATATCGTAAAATTAGTGCGCGAGTTATCCTCAAGGGAAACCGGTTTTGCCTTACTTCCTCTTAAGATAAAGTAGGACTATTGACTATCCATTCAATACACTTGCGTATATGAAACAATCGATGATAGCTATTTCTTTACTCATGACTTTAAACAGAAGACACGTTACTTTATCCCTACTAAATATCACCAACACTTTCGAAGTTTGAGGTTCTTCAATCAAATTTCCAAAACAAACAAGAATAATCTGTTTCTGAAGTATTGGCTCTTTTTTTAAAACTAATGAACATTATATAAACATATCGCTTGTCTTGCGGTCAAGCCATGATATATTATTTAAAAAATTAACAATTCAATCAACCGAGGAACAAAATGAATCAATATATTGAGCAAATAATATTTAGCCCTAAACTAGCTATTGATATGCGAAAATTAGTAAACCCAGATCCTGCACTAGTTGCTGATATACAAAAATTATTAGATATGGCTTCAACAGGTACTACACTAAGTCCTGGGCAATTTGCTGATATAAGCATAGTATATGATCGTATCGAAGAACAAATGAAGGCTAAAAGTCATTGTATTGATGCTATAACGGATGAACTCATGGCTAGCGTTATTGCTGCATTATCGGCGGCGCATAGCTCAAAGCCATGCGAGTCTTCTATTTCTAGTGCATCTTCTATAGGAAGGACTTTGCCATCTCGTGATCGAGATTTATTGTCCGAAAGTATGGCTGCCTCGATTGGTACCGTAAGTCCTTTTAAAGCTGATTTTATCGGTCAAGCAATGCAATTAAAGCTAAAAAACGAAGAACCAATTCAGGGCAGCAGACTTGCCCAAGCTGCAGCTGCGCCTAGAATAACGCCATGCGAGTCTTTTATTTCTAGTGCATCTTCTTATGTTTCTTCTTACGGTTTTTGGGCTGTTTCTGGTGTTGCTGCTGCCGCAGGCCTTGCTTATACTTATTTTTCAAGCAATAACGCTAATCCATAGTAACATTGGATTATAATAAAACGAGAACAGCACCCTTGGGTGCTGTTTTTTTATGTTTTTTCTGAAAAAAACTGATAAACCGCCGATTAGCTGTTAGAGTTAACCAGTTACCCAATCAGCTCCTCCTGTTTACAACCCATTATTAACAGGATTCAAAACCCGCTTATAACCCAAATTCGGCAGTTGGAAATAGAGTAAGTGACAATAACCCATGCTGTTATTGGATTTTAGTAAAATGAAGCACTCACCTAATTGGTGAAGAGTCATTTTAGCCAAGCCCATTAATGTTTTCACGATATTGATGACAATAGGTGATAAAACGTTGCTTAAAAATGTCAAAATAATTTGTCGCATGGGTCGGTAATTCTTGAAAATAGGCCAAATGCACACCCAGCAATGCATTAGAAAGTACAATGCACTTTGCACTTAAAAGCGCATCTGCTGAAATATCAGCTTCACAGATATCACCAGCAAAGGCTTTTAGAATGGCTCCACGGGTAATCCCTGGTAATCCCCCTCTTGGCGTTAACCATTGCCCATCTGCGTTTAACACAAAAATATTGGCGCAACTTGAACATAATACGCGTTGCTGCCTATCACATAAAATGGCATCATCCGCACCCTGTTCTAAAGCCTGTTTCATCGCCAATACATACTCCAAACGACTGGTGGTTTTGTATTGGACTAATAAAGATTCAGCAGACAATGTGTGGGTGGCCCATATCAAAGATTTGGGGGCATGGGTTTGCTTCCAAGGGCTAACGATAACCGATAAAGTGGCTATAGACTTGTTATCATACAAGCCAGGATTACCCATACCCCGAGATACCATCACCCTGACGCGCAGTTGCTGTTGTTGCCCCTCATTAAGGATACAAAGCTTTTTTAAAATGATTCGCAGCGCCTTCACACTGATCTGCCAATCATACCCCAAGGCCTTGGAGGTATCATTTAATCGCGCCACATGTTCCGTCAAAAATAGTACATGTCCAACATCTAAAAGCAAGGTGGTAAAAAAACCATCCCCTAATTGAAAGCTTTTATCTGCGCAATCAATCACCTTTATATCATTGAAAAAGTTACCGTGGTGATAAAAATACATGTTCAAAGTTCTCATTGACGACTATTTTTAAATTCTAATCAAACAATCATTGCTTGTCTCTATAAAAAACAGTTAAAATAAGTCACTTTTTATACTGTTTTTATTTTTTTATGACATCAACTCTTCCAGTCCATCAACGTATTTATGCATTGCTTAAACCTTTTTGGAAAATTGCTTTGCTGGGTATTATTGCCAATTGTTTATATGCCGGTATCGATGCCAGCTTCACTTATATGATGCGTCCATTTCTCGATCGAGGCCTGGTCAATGTTGACATCCAATTTATTCATCAAATCCCTTGGATTGTCTTAGCTGGGGTCACATTAAGAGGCTTGATGGGTGGGCTTGGAGGTTATTGCATGACCTACGTCGCACGCTCAATGGTCAATAGCTTGCGTCAGAAGGTATTTACCCAAATAAACACCCTGCCCGCTAAAGTATTGGATGCAACACCGTCTGGACGCCTACTTTCCAAACTTCTTTACGATGTTGAACAAGTCGCTCAGGTGAGTGCTGATGCTATCACTGATATTGTCCAAAACGGTTGTTTGATTATAGGCTTATTTACGGTGATGTTGTTGGTGTCCTGGCAACTCACCTTGATATTTGCCGCAGCAGTCCCTGGCATTGCGCTTTTAGTTAAATATACCAGTCGTAGAATTCGTCGTATTAGTCGTCAAGTGCAACAATCTATGGGTGAAGTCACCGAAATTGCCGATGAAGTCATTAATGGTTACCGTGAGATTCGCATGTTTGCCGCGCAAGTGTTTGTGACCAATAAATTTAATACAGCCGCCGAATCCTCCCGCCGCCATGACTTAAAAGTGGCTATGAGCAAAGCGATAAACGTATTTGGGGTGCAAATGATTTTAGCGGTTGTCATGACGGTGATTATTTTCGCAGCCATCCAACTCGCCAAAATGGTGACCATTACGCCAGGAACTTTTTTAGCAATTACCGCAGCTGGCATTCAGTTGATTAAGCCGATGAAAACAATGACGAACATCAATGCCACCATTCAACGCGGCCTGACTGGTGCGGAAAGTGTGTTTCAGCTTTTAGATATTCAGCCTGAAAATCAGGATGATTTACCTGATATGCCCCGCATTCAAGGCGATATTACATTTAAAAATGTCACCTATGCCTATGATGCAGAAAAGCCTGTACTAACCCATTTCAATATGCGTATTAAAGCCGGACAAACCGTCGCTTTAGTCGGTTCCTCTGGAAGTGGCAAAACCACTCTTGTCAATTTACTCCCGCGTTTTTATGAGCTCAGCGCTGGTGATATTCTATTAGATGGTTTATCGATTCAAAAGTACTCGTTAACCTCTTTACGCCAACAGTTTTCATGGGTGGGACAACATGTCATCTTATTTAATGACACCATTGCCAATAATATTGCTTTAGGTCAAGGCGATATTAATGAAGCCAAGCTATGGGCTGCCATTGAAAAAGCCAATGCCGCTGATTTTATTTTGCAACTGCCGCAAGGTTTGCATACCATTGTCGGTGAAAATGGCGTCAGTCTATCAGGGGGGCAAAGACAAAGACTGGCACTTGCTAGGGCAATTTACAAAGACTCGCCTATCTTCATTTTAGATGAAGCGACCGCTGCCTTAGATAATCAAACCGAACAGCATATTCAACGCGCCTTGGAACAATTTCATCATCAACGCACCATGATTATTATTGCTCACCGGTTATCAACAATTCAATTTGCTGACATGATTTTTGTTATGGATCAAGGCCAAATTGTTGAACAAGGCCGACATGATGAATTGCTTGCACGTAACGGTCACTACGCTGCTCTCTATTATGCTCAACATCACACAAGTTTCAAACATCATGAAAAACCTGTCACAATGGTTTAATCAACAATGGTATCAATCTGAAAGCAAGCCACGGATACTTTGCGGCCTTGCCAAACTCTACCATATGGGACAACGCTTGGATAAAGCTTGGAAGCTAGGCAAGCGGCCATCTCGCCCCCCTTTGCCCGTGATTGTCATTGGCAACATTAGTGTGGGCGGTACCGGAAAAACCCCCTTGGTCATGGCCCTCTATGACTATTTAAGTCAATTGGGAATACGCGTGGGCATTGTCACACGCGGCTATCGAGGTCAATGCACGACCTTCCCCTATCTGGTCAAAGAGGACGACAGTGTGACATGGATTGGGGACGAAGCAGCCATGCTTTGGAAAAAAACCAAGGCCCCCATTGTACTCGCCAGAAAACGCAACCAAGGACTCGAGTTGCTCGCCCAGCACGATTTATGTGATGTGATCTTAAGCGATGATGGTTTGCAACACTATGCAATGCCACGGAGCTTAGAAATTGTGGTCATTGATGGTGAGCGTGGATTTGGCAATCAACAGCTACTGCCATTGGGTCCACTTCGAGAACCGATATCTCGATTACAATCCATTGATTGTATTGTCATCAATGGCGCAGCTTCAGAAAAACTAACGCAACAATTACAAACCATAGACAAACCCCTCTTTCAAATGCAATTAGAACCAGGGGCTATTTACCCCTTACATCAAGACACAGTCGAGCTGACAAAACCGATAGCCGCTTTTGCAGGCATTGGTCACCCCAAGCGCTTTTTTACAACTCTGACGCAGCAAGGACATGAGTTTACCGCTTATCAATTCGACGATCACCATCATTATCAATTAAAAGATTTTGAAATCCGAGAAACATGCATTATCATGACGGAAAAAGATGCCATCAAATGTCATCAAATAAAGTCCAAACCCATTTTTGTATTACCCGTTAAAGCAATTTTAGAAGAGAAATTCTGGCAACAGTTGTTGAATGCAGTGAGCAAATCAAAATGAATATGTTTTTAAGGATTACCATAAGTTTCATCATGCTGCAAGTCGGGCAAATGGCGTGCGCGCTTGAGGACCCATCAGCTTTTTTTCTCTCGCTTGGCACTTATCCTAAAAACGTATGGACCATAACAGGCATTTTAAAAAATGAACAAGATGAGCCTTATGGTTTTGCATTTAACTTGTATCGTCAAGAGAGCACTTTTCAAGTTGTCGCGGCCCTATACGATCTCAATGAGAAAAAAATAATCTGGCAACAAACGCAAGCACTAAAAGTGAGTGATCCAGCTCAAGAAATTGAGCAAGTCGGCTCCTTTTTTTGGCATTTCAGCCCTATTAATGCCTCTTTGATTATTGGCTATGAGGACCAAAATACGCAGGTATTTAATCTTAAATTTGATCTTTTAGAGCCCACTGAAGTGACCCACACGCGCAGTCTGGCTAAACACCTCAAATTTAAACAATTTTGGTCAGGACGCATGAATGGTCATATTAATATCAATCATCACGAGCAATTTGTGACTAGTGATAACATTTGGTTACAACAGATTTGGCAAAAAGAAGTCGACTTAGAACAACATCCCTTTCAAGAGTTGTTGTGTAAATTCCAAGATGGTAGCTCTTTATACGCCATTCAACTGCCTGAAAAACAAGCTATTCATGCGGCACTTGCGGCTCGCTATGATGCACAAGGCCAAAAAGTTGCCATTTCTCAGTTTATGAATATCAAACCACCCTCACTCAATGACTTCGATATGGTTTTAGAAAAAAATAAAGAGTATTTGCATCTCAACACCGTATTTAACCAGAACAATCTTCAGCTTTTTGGAGGCCATATCACCCCCAACGAGCTGCCAGGGTTTTGTATTTACCAAAACAACCCTTGGTCAAGTTTAAGCGAGCTAAAACCGGTCATTAAAACAAAAGATACTTTTTTATCAAAAACGTTTGCCTTCAGCAAACAGCCCTTTAAAATCCCCTTTGGTTAGGAAAATAAATAATTATCATGACAGATTTCACAGCTATTGAAAAAAAATTATTACACTACTCTGGCAAAGCAATCGCGGATTATCAAATGATACAGCGCGGCGATCGCGTCATGGTCTGTTTATCAGGTGGCAAAGACTCATTTACCATGCTTACCATCTTGAAACATTTGCAACAAAGAAGTCGACAGGCCTTTGAGATGCATGCTTTCACCCTCGATCAAGCACAACCAGGCTGGGATGATAGTCGCCTAAAAGCATGGCTTATCCAAAAAAATATTGAACACACCATTTTAACCCGGGACACCTATTCCATTGTCAAAGAAAAAATACCCCAAGGACAAACCTATTGTTCATTATGCTCTAGATTGCGCCGAGGTATTATTTATCGATATGCGGAAGAGCATGGATTTAATAAAATTGCCTTGGGCCATCATCGTGACGATCTGATCCGCAGCCTTTTAATGTCGATTTTATACAATGGCTCAATCAACAGCATGCCACCCAAACTTTTAAGTGATAATAAAAAGCATATTGTCATTCGCCCTTTATGTTATACTCAAGAAGCAGATATTATTAAATTTGCAAAAGAACAGGATTTTCCGATTATTCCATGCACGCTTTGTGGCTCTCAAGAAAATTTGGCTCGAAAAAAAGTTGCTCGACTCATTGATAGCTTAGCAGAAGAAAACCCTAAAATCCCCAGTAATATCTTGCATGCATTACAGAACGTAAAACCAAGTCAACTCATGGACAAATCCTTATTTGACTTCCGCTCTTTAGAAAAGCTCCAGGAAACCCTCTCAGAAAATGACCAGGATATTCACTGGGAAATTGAACCAACAGAGACCATTGAATGATACCATGAGAGCTGCCAATATCTACTTTCGAAGACATCTCAAATATGATTTGAGTGCATCTATTGTGGTATTTTTAATTGCTGTTCCCCTATGCCTTGGAATTGCTCTTGCCTCAGGAGCACCTCTTTATTCTGGGATGGTGAGCGGCATTATTGGTGGGCTGGCGGTCGGGTTTTTAAGCCCATCAGCCGTCAGTGTTAGCGGTCCTGCCGCAGGCATCGCGGCCGTGGTAATAGTGGCCTTAAGCCAGCTTCATGACTTTCAAACTGTGCTATTGGCTATCTTCTTTTCCGGTTTTTTACAAATTATAGCCAGCCAATTTCGCCTCGGTTTTTTTGCTGATTATTTTCCCTCATCGGTCGTAAAAGGCATGTTAAGCGCTATCGGAATCCTTTTAATTTTCAAGCAAATTCCTCTGGCCTTCACCCTTTCCAAAAATTTTAGTGAACTTAAATTTCACTTACTTGAAGCAAGCGAAGGCTCATATATCCATCCCCTATTGAACCTGAGTTTCCATATCAATACTGGTGCAGTATTTTTATCTTCCCTGTCTCTTTTCACACTGTTTTATTTTGAAAAGAAGAAAACCAAGTATTTGAGTTATATCCCTGCAGCCATTGTCGTTGTGGTCTTAGGAACGCTTCTCAATGAATGGTTTAACCATCATCATTCCATTCTCACACAACATGGCCCACATCTGGTCAATATTCCCGCCGCATATTCCTTTGGACAATTCTGGGATCAGTTGGCTTTTCCCAATTGGCAGGCATGGAACAACCCATTGGTTTATTTATATGCTTTTATATTTGCAGCCATTACTTCTTTAGAAAGTCTATTAAATACCACCGCATCAGAAAAATTAGATCTAAAGCACCAAACGGTCGATAAAAACCAAGAATTATTCGCCCAAGGTATGGGTAACATTCTGGCAGGACTAATGGGCGGGATTCCCCTCGCCACGGTGATTATTAACACCAGTGTCAATATCCAAAATCATGCAAAGACCAAATTTTCCACAATGTTATATGGTGGTTTATTATTTGCCTCATTTTTTTTACTGGCCGAACTTATCAATCGTATTCCTATTTGTATTCTGGCAAGTATTCTTATATACACGGGTTACAAACTCACCCAGCCTAAGATTTACTTGCAGATTTACCGTCAAGGCATGATTCGGTTCATTCCATTTATCATCACAGTTATTGCAGTGGTTTTATTTAATGTATTATTCGGAGTATTGCTAGGACTGTTGGTCAACATATTTTTTATTCTCAAATACAATAGCCAAGCACGTATTGACATCATTCAAGAAACGTATGCCCACGGGAAAATTAACCGCCTGATACTGCCTCAACAAACCACATTTTTAAATAAAGCGTCCATCATTGCCGAACTCAATACTATTCCAAAACATTCCCAACTGATTATTGACGCACGTTATGCAGAATTTATTGATAAAGAAATCACCGAATACATCCATGATTTTTCCACGGAACAAGCCCCACTTCGACATATTGCATTGAATCTCATTGGTTTTAAAGAAAACTATAATATTTCTAATCATATTAATTTTATTAATGTCACAACCTATGATACTCAAGCACAACTAACACCTCTTTCAGCCCTCAATATTTTACGTGAAGGTAATGAAAGGTTTCTGCAAGGCAAGCGTATTCATCGCAGCAATCAAATCGATATCCAACATACCTCAGAAACCCAACACCCCATTGCTATTGTTTTGGGCTGCATTGATTCACGAGTTCCTGTAGAAACTGTTTTTGATATGACATTCGGTGACTTATTTTGCGTGCGTATTGCCGGCAATGTCATCAATGATGATATTCTTGCAAGTATTGAATATGGTTGTCATGTGGTAGGCGCAAAACTCATCGTGGTATTGGGTCATACCGGTTGCGGTGCCATTCAATCTGCCTGTAACGATGTCAAAGTCGGCCATATCACGCAACTTCTAGCCAAAATAAAGCCTGCCATCACGGCCCTTCAACTGATGAACCCCAAACCATCCGATACCGTCACAAGCGTTACACAACTTAATGTGGCCAATAGTATGTTAGAAATTTTTCATGGCAGCACTATCTTAAAAAATCTCGTTGTTGAAAATAAGATTGGTATCATTGGCGCTATTTATGATATCAAGACTGGCAAGGTCAAATTTTCCATGTATGACAGTGAAATTCAACTATTCAACACTTCAGAAAATCAAACATTTATTCATTCCATGCATCAATGGTATCAAGATGAATAATGATATATTACCCCCAATATGCTTAACAAAAATCAAAATATGATTTACGATAAGCTTGATATTTCATATTTAGATGAGGATTCTCCATGAATACTGCAAATTTAAGATATCTTTCGGTCTATTGCCGGCGCTTTCTCAGATATGATCTTATTGCCGGAATCGTCGTATTTCTCGTTGCAATCCCTTTATGTCTTGGGGTCGCTCTTGCTTGCGGCGCACCTATCTATTCAGGCATTATTAGCGGCATATGCGGTGGGATCATTGTAGGGATATTCAGTCGTTCGGAACTCAGTGTCAGTGGCCCTTCAGCAGCGATTGTCGCTGTGATGATAAGTGCTATCTCTCAACTACATAATTACAATAGCATCCTTACAGCCATTTTTATTTCTGGGTTGCTCCAGGTTTATATGGGCAAGAAAAAGTATGGTTTTTTTGCAGACTATATTCCAACCAGTGTCATTCAGGGAATGCTATCTGCCATAGGTATTTTATTAATCATCAAACAAGTACCTTTAGCCTTTACGCTTTCAAAAAATTTAGCCGATTTAAAAATTCTATTGGTCGATGCCACAGAGGGATTGGGCGCACATCCGTCAATCAACTTTTCTTTACACATCAATTCCGGTGCAGCTATTTTATCAGGCATATCCTTAATCATTTTATTATCTTGTGAAAAAACACAAAAACAATGGCTGAAGTTTGTCCCCGTTCCCATCATTGTGGTCATATTAGGAACTATCATCAATGAATGGCTCATTCTCAAGGAATCCGTCTACGCCCAAATAGGCCCCCATCTAGTCAACCTTCCTGAATATGAAAGCCTGCGAGATGCTTTTCAATCTCTGGCAGGCCCCAATTGGGACGAACTGCAAAACCCCAAAGTCTATCTTTTTGGGCTGCTTATCGCCGCAGTAACCTCTCTAGAAAGTTTGTTGAATGTCACGGCAACTGAAAGGTTAGACCCAAAACATCGCAGCATTGATAAAGACAAAGAACTGATTGCCCAGGGACTGGGAAACATTTGTAGCAGTTTATTTGGTGGTATACCTGTTTCTTCAGCCGTGGTAAGAAGCTCTGTTAATATCCAAAGCCAGGCTAAAACCAAGGTATCAACCATCTTTCATGGGATATTATTATTATCATCGTTCTTGTTAATGCCCAATATTCTTAATCATATCCCACTTTGCATTTTGGCTAGTATTCTCATATTCACAGGTTATAAACTCACCACACCGAAAATTTATTTTAATATTCACCGACAAGGCTCAAGCCGTTTTATTCCATTTATGGTTACCATCATTGGCATTATTGCGGTGAATTTGTTATTTGGTATAATAGCGGGGCTTTTAATCAACTTATACTATATCCTAAAAACCAATAGCAGTGCCCGTATTGATATTCTTCAAGAAAACTACCCCACAGGTGTAGTCAATCGACTATTGCTCCCGCAACAAACCACTTTTTTAAATAAAGCATCCATTATTGCTGAACTCAATACCATTCCTAATGAATCACAACTCATTATTGATGCGCGCTATGCGGAATATATTGATAAAGAAATTATTGAGTATATCAATGAGTTCAAAAAAGAGTATGCACCGGCAAGACAAATCTCATTAAACTTAATTGGCTTTAAAGATGAATATGCGATTCATGATTACATCAATTTTATTAATGTCAGCACCTATGATGCTCAAAGCCAACTGACACCACTAGAAGTTTTAAACATCCTCAAACAAGGGAATGAACGCTTCCTAAAAGATCAGGGATTTCATCGCAGCAACATGATTGACATCCATCACACCTCTGAAACCCAACATCCCATCGCCATTGTCCTAGGCTGTATTGACTCTCGAGTTCCGGTTGAAACAGTATTTGATATGACTATGGGTGATCTATTCTGTGTTCGTATTGCTGGTAATGTCATCAATGATGATATCCTTGCAAGTATCGAATATGGTTGTCATGTGGTCGGCGCTAAACTGATAGTGGTATTGGGTCATACCGGATGCGGGGCCATTCAAGCAGCTTGTAATCAGGTTAAAAAAGGACATATCACCCAATTACTTGATAAAATTCAGCCTGCTATTGACATAGAAGAAGCACTTGGGCTTAAGAATAGAGATCATGTTCACAGTTTTATTGATAAAATTACGCATTTAAATATTGCCAATAGCATGATCAATATTTTCCATCGAAGTGACATTCTAAAAGAGATGCTTATCGACGGCAAAGTCGGAATGATTGGTGCTTTATATGATGTCTCCACAGGTATTGTTACCTTTTCAGATTATTCCCAACAAATTGCCGCATTTACAGAAGTCGATACTAAGCAACTCATCACATCGGTTGAAAATTGGCACGATCAAAGCGGAGAAAACCTATGAAAAATGTTGGCTATCAACCAGCCTGTTATTAAGTGCCTCTGGAGGTTCTGTCGCAAAAACTTTTAAAATCTAAAAACGAGTATTCTCCGGGTGAGCTTAGGCAGCTAGGGTATTGAATTGCTCAAAGATTGTCATATTGTCGGAATTCTGATGTTGATTTTTTCTTAACATATGATGGAGTTCAACACCTGATAAAGTTGCTTCCGGAGAGTGAAACGCCTTAAATCCCTTCATTGGCTTGGTGATTTTTTTAATAAATCGATGGTCTTGTTCAACAATATCATTGAGGTATTTGATTCACCTCACGGTTAATTGATCATACATAAAACCCAGCAAACACAACAATGCAAGCTTCAAATTAATCGTATCAATCCCAGCTTTATCTGCGCCGCTCTTGTCGATGCTTACCTTTTCTGGCAACCCATTAGACCCAGCCCTAGCAGCAGGCTCGTCACGTTTTTCAGAAAGCATAAAATCAACAGTTTGACATTCTTTGTCAACGGCACGATATAAGTATACCCATTGGCCTTTTACTTTAATATAGGTTTCGTCCATGCGCCATGAAATTCCAACAGGGCGCTTATAGCGCTTGAGGAAGGACTCTTCCAGTTGAGGTGCATAATGAATAACCCAGCGATTGATGGTGGAGTGGTCAACCTTCATGCCGCACTCTGACGCCAGCTCTTCAATGTCACGATAGCTTAATGTGTAGGCTACGTACCAACGAAAAAGTGGCGCTGTTTAAAACTGATCAAGGGGATAAACAAAACCCCCATTTTATTAAACCACCTTATTTAAATTGACAGTACACTTAAAAAGGTGTACTATTAAAATAAAAAAAGTAATATTGTGATAACAGAAGTTCAAATTACGAAGAGTGCTTTAAATGATTTAAAACGGTCACCGTTATATCTATTTCGAGCTTGGCTTGTTGCAGTGAATAAGTCGGGGCTAGAAGAGACAAGGCAGCGTCCAGGATGGCATGATGAGCCACTTTTAGGTGATCGAAAAGGACAGCGTTCTATTCGATTAAATAAGCAATGGCGCGCAATATATCTAATCAAAAGTAATGGAACAATTGAGTGTGTAGAAGTTACGGAGGTAATGCCCCATGAATACTAAATCAAATGAAAATTTAAATGCTCTGGAAGTGACCAAAGACATTTGGAATGAAATGACTTTTGGTGGTTTGGTACACTCTTTACGTATCAGTGATGAAATTACCCAAGTTGCATTGGCAAAGAAGGTAGGAGTTTCTAAACAATTTCTAAGTGATGTTGAACATAATAGAAAAGATGTTGGAATTGCCTTTGCTAAAAAGATTTCTGATGCTCTTGGTTATTCTATAGAACCATTAATTGAGCTACTTATTAGAGATCAGCTAAGACGCCAACATCTAGATTATATTGTAGAACTTAAGCATGCTTCTTAGAATTATAAATAAAAAGGTTCTGTCGCAAAAACTTTTAAAATCTAAAAACGAGTATTCTCCGGCAACTGGTAGTGGGTTTAATTAACCCTGTGAATTTGTCTATAGCCTACTGTACATATAGATTTTAGCGCACCTAAACGGAATAGCCTAGAATTATATTCTTTGGGATGATGAAATGGCGAAACGTCAACGACAGCAAGTTGCCCCAATGAATTGACAGTCGCACAGTTCGAGGAATTTGTCTTGCCTCACCTGACTGTTGGTAAGCGGGGCCCTGTATCCAAACTATCATTATACAGGTCATTTGGTTATATACTGAAATTTTTGTATATTGGCTGCCAATGGAAAGAGCTGCCCATTGAAAAAGATGAATCAGGACGTCCCGAGATTCACTACACACGCATTTACAGTGTTTTTCGACGATGGGAATCGGACGGCTGCATGAATGCTATTTTTGTTGGGTCTGTCCTTAAACTTCACCAAAATGATCTGCTGAATATCAGCGTAATCCATGGCGATGGGACGACAACATCCG
>Ga0247843_1003381_pt1 | contig 26392 bp, 14 predicted proteins | sample LaCruzMarch2017__FD_192420 | JGI IMG/M metagenome (GOLD analysis project Ga0247843, IMG submission 192420) | Freshwater microbial communities from meromictic Lake La Cruz, Castile-La Mancha, Spain - LaCruzMarch2017_8m | ecosystem: Environmental > Aquatic > Freshwater > Lake | place: Spain... | reverse complement strand
CCTATGGAAGAAATATAGGTCTAGAAGTTGTTTCGCCTACTAGAGCTATCTCGGCTAATGGTAACTTTTTAGGTGCTGAAATATATTCTAATAACATTGCTATGAGTGCATTCGGCAGAATGATAGGAGCAGAAGTGTTTTCTAATAACATTGCTATTTCTTCCTATGGAAGAAATATAGGTCTAGAAGTTGTTTCGCCTACTAGAGCTATCTCGGCTAATGGTAACTTTTTAGGAGCAGAAGTGTTTTCTAATAACATTGCTATTTCTTCCTATGGAAGAAATATAGGTCTAGAAGTTGTTTCGCCTACTAGAGCTATCTCGGCTAATGGAACCGTTATAGGTATAGAATCATATAGCTTAAATACACCACTATCGACAGCATTCGGAAAAAATATTTTACATGGAAAAGTGGGTGTGAATAAGAATGAGCCGTCAATGGCATTTGATTTGATAGGTAATAGTACATTTGACGGAAATGTTACAATTACCGGAAACCTTTCTACGCTGGGAACAATTACAAGACTTGATACTTATGTGGAAATATCAAGCGCGGTTAATATTATAAATAAAGGTACGGGGCCAGCACTATCAGTAACACAAGAAGGAATTCAACCAATCGCCCATTTTATTGACAGTGATGGCGATGATATTGTTTTTGCTAATGATGGGAAAATAGGAATGGGTATATATGCACCAGAAGCAAATATTCATATAGTTGAAAACCAATCAACAGCAGAAATTCGAATACAAGCAGCAAATGATGCTTATAACCCAATGTTAAGATTGGCGGGTAGTACTGGTATAACCGCTGAAGGGTTTTATATAGAATATAATAATATCCAAGGTGATACATATTTTAAAAATATATTTCATAACTCCACATTAAATAATGCATTTCACTTTCAAACTGGATATAATAATACCACTGAGGCTCTTACAATAAAATCTACAGGTCAAATAGGTATTTTAACAACAAATCCACAAGAAGCATTAACAGTAAATGGAAATATTAGTACAAATGGTAATATAATATTAAACAATTCTAACTTTATTCAATTCGGATATAATACCGGAGTAAATGATAGCGGAAAAATATTTTTTGAACATATAAGCGATTCTAACAGCAGATTAATATTTGAAACAATTGATAATGGAAATGAAGCATTAATATTTAGACAAAACAACTTTGGAACAAGTACTGTAAATAATAGATTGGTTATAGGAACCGATGGCAGGGTAGGAATTGGAACAAATACACAAACAACACTAGAGAATTTTCCCGAACAATTAACAGTTTATGGTGGAATTAGTACAACACAACAAGTTTATCTGGACAGAATAAATATTAATAAGGGATCTGTAACAGAACCAGCACTAAGATTTCAAACCGATACCAATACAGGTATATTTTCACCATCTGATGATACCATAGTAATATCTACAAATGGAACCGAAAAATTACGAATAACCCAATCAGGTGATATAGGAATAAACACAAATAACCCAACAGCTAAACTGCACGTAAGACATGCATCCTTTCCTAGAATACATATATCAACAGATCAAAATATTCAGATGATGTATTCTACTGATAGAGAAGGTTCAACAGGTTGGTCATTTGGTCAAGATGCGAGTGACTCCAATAAATTTAAAATTGCGAACTATTCTAATAATCTTCAAACGAATACAAGAATCACTATAAACAATAGCGGAAATGTTGGTATTGGAACTACTAATCCAAATGAAACACTAACTATTGTTGGAAATATTAGTACAACCGGAAAAATTAATAATAAATGGTTCGATCCTTTAGATTTTAATTACGTTTCATTAAGAGAAGAATTCGGAACGGGTGGTACTACATCAGGAAATATAGGACAATTAGGATGGAATATTACAGGAACAGGTGCAGGTATTGAAAATTCTATTACTACATCAAACTTACCAATGGCGGGATCGGTGTGGATGAGAACACCTCAAAGCACAATAACACCATCGTTAATCGTAGGAAGTTTATATCTATCTAATCCACCATCATTTTCGGGGCTAGGTTTATTAACACATAATAATACTATTACTAGAACTGCTGGATTGGTAAAACAAGTTACAAATGATACAGCATGGTCATTACAGTATGGTCATGATGGTAGCGGGTCAACGATTATTTTTGATAAAATTACAGCACCTAGATCTTTCGGTGTTAGATTTATACCAAGATCTAATGCATCATGGTCCACGCCTACATCATATTTAATAGGAAACGGTATAAGACCTATATCTGAAAATGGATTTAAATATATTACAACAACAGCAGGAGCTACATACACAACATACCCAGAACCAACGTGGCCAACAGTATTAGGAACTACTGTAACATCTATGCCTGCCACTTGGGTATCTTCCACATCATATATAAATAACTTTTATGTTAAACCCACAGTAATTAATGCTTATAAATATATAAACAGAGTTACCGGAACAACCACCTCAAATGGTACACAACCAACATGGCCCACTACAATAGGTCAATTGGTAGCCGATACAAGTATTTCTGTTTGGGTTGGATCGACATCGTATGCTATAAATAATACGGTTAGACCAACGGTTGTTACAACAGGCGGCTATAAATACGTCAATCAAGTTACCGGAACAACCACCTCACACACCGTACAACCAACATGGCCCACTACAATAGGTCAATTGGTAGCCGATACAAGTATTTCTGTTTGGGTTGGATCGACATCATATTCATCTGGTTCTACCGTTAGACCAACGGTTGTTACAACAGGCGGCTATAAATACGTCAATCAAGTTACCGGAACAACCACCTCAAATGGTACACAACCAACATGGCCCACTACAATAGGTCAATTGGTAGCCGATACAAGTATTTCTGTTTTTGTTCCATCTTCTTCGTATACAACGGGAGCTACGGTTAGACCTACGGTTGTTACAGCTGGAGGATTTAGATATAGATGTACAACTGGAGGATTAGCAGGAGCAGAACCAGTTTGGCCTACCGTAATAGGAACCTTTATAACATCAGGAGCAACCACATGGATGTGCGAAGCAGGAGGATACCCAGTATGGCAAACTCAGGCAGGAGGATACCCAGTATGGCAAACTCAGGCAGGAGGATACCCAGTATGGCAAACTCAGGCAGGAGGATACCCAGTATGGGAAACTCAAGCCGCAGATTATCCGATTTTTGTATGTGCTGGTGCTGATGGAAGATCTGATGGTAAATATGAATTTTTTATAACCGGAGTAAACGCAGAATCAAATATCACAGTATATCCGTCTACGGTATCGACAGGAATAGGTTATTGTAAAGTTTCGATCAGATTTACTGATAATACTGTATTTTTTAGTATAAATGGTGAAAATGAAATATCTCATGCGTTAGGATCAACATATAACGTTTTTCCCTCGTTTAATGTAAGAAATGATAAAGCTGTATCATTACCAGATCAAGCGTTTATAAAATGGGGATTATATTCTGATGGTTGGGAATCTAGTATACCAAATCTTGGATAAAATTAAAAAAAATGATTAATGAAAAATTAATAGATATAAATAATGCTACATACGGTGAAACTATAAATTTAGTATCACCTGTGACATTATATTTTTCAACATCAGGTTATATACCAACCAAAAAAATATGGAAAATTGTTTATAATTTTGGTGACGGTAATCAAAAAACACAATTATTAAAAAATTATACATATTTTGAAAATTTAACAGCATTGCCGTATCAGGACGAACCCGGTGATCCAAGGAATTATATAGCGGATAATCATTATTATTTTGAAGACGAATTAAACAAAATATACAATGTTTCGATAGATTTTTATAGAATAGGCATAGAATTACCCCAAAGTCTTAATTTTAATTTAAATTTAAGACTTCCTGTTTTTAATTCTGACGATACACCTATTAAAGATTTTAAGTTAATAGGAACTAGGATGTTTGGATTAGATAATAGAATGATTTTTATTTTTGAATCACAAAAACAAAACCATCTAATACCTATGTTAGTTGATTTCAATTCAAAACTTACCCCTACCCCTACGCCAACACCTACAGGAACTCCTACAAACACTCCTACTGTTACACCAACAGGTACACCAACAAGAACACCTACGCTTACACCTACTCCTACAGGAACACCTACTCCTACAGGAACACCTACTCCTACAGGAACACCTACTCGTACCCCTACCAATACTCCTACCAATACTCCTACCTATACTCCTACAGGCACTCCTACAGGCACTCCTACAGGCACTCCTACCAATACTCCTACATCAACTCCTACATATACTAATATATTCACGATCTCTGGAAATTATACATGGACATGTCCATCTTATGTTACATCTGTTACTGCTGTTGCAATCGGTGGAGGGGGATCAGGTCTTTTGAATGGAGCTGGCGGAGGAGGCGGCGGCGGTTTAGGAATAAAATACAATTTACAAGTAACACCAAATCAAACATACAATTTATATGTAGGCGGAATAAATGAAACGAGTTGGTTTAACAATATTACATTATTGGCTGGTTACAACGGACAGTCAGGGGATCAACATGGAAATGGTGGAGTAGGCGGCGGGTTCGTAGGAGATGCTGGAGGCAATGGAGGCAATGGAGGTAACGGTGTACACACATATTTTGGTGGCGGTGGCGGTGGAGCAGGCGGTTACACAGGTAATGGTGGTAATGGTGGTAATAACGGGTCAAATGGACAATCGAGTATTTACGGCGGCGGTGGCGGCGGTGGTGGAGGGTTTAATCAAATAATCGTCGGATGGAACGACGAAACTTTTATTGGTGCATCTGGTGGTGGTACAGGGATATCACCATTTAATCAAAATAACGGTTTAGGTGGAATTGCTGGTACTTTTAGCTCACGATCAACCGTCGGTAAAGGTGGTTCGAATGGAGGAGATGGTATTTTCTCTACATCAACAACTCTAGGTTCTGGTGGTTTATACGGTGGGGGTGGTGGTAGCGGTGGAGGCGGTGGAGGATCTGGAATAGCAGAAATATCATTCTTCTTACAACGATCATTAGGAGGTGGAGGGGCGGTTGCTATTTATTATGATACACCTTCTAATTAATTATAGTATTAAAACCCTAATATAAAATTATTAACAAAGACCGATTAAATAATTGGCTTTATTGATAGATGAATAAATCTCTTCTAGAGTATTATTCAAACCCGATTTTTGTTGACTATCTATAAATGTTTTTAGTTCTTGCGTGTTTAAAAGATTAGTTAACCCATCTGTAATACTAAAATAGGTGTTTTTATAATCATCAGAAGTTTCGATTATTCTATTTTGACAAAAGTTATCTAAAAATTCTTTGGTTAAAAAATTATTACAATTATTTTTTGTTAATCCAATAATTTCTTCTCCAAATTTATCAAAAATATCTGATAAATTTTCATATAAATCTCCAAATATTCTATGTAGATTTATATTGGTTGTAAAAAAATGACAAAGTTTTAAATCTGATAAAAAATCATTTAATTTTTGACAAAAAACGAAAGATCCGTTAGTTTCTACTTTAGCTGCTATATATGTTATTTCTAGAGTTTGCATTATAATTTTTTGTAAATTCTATTAACTATTAAAACATTTTCATAGTCTGTTCTATTTTCTGAAATTAAAAAATAATCTTTATAAAAATCTTCTATAGTATTATCTAACGGTTTATCATCGGAATTATTGGATTTTTCAGTATCAACATCATACGAATTTTTTATTTCTTCTATTGTTTTTTCTATATCTTCTAAAGGTTTGTCGGGAGTTTTAAGACCAATATCACCTTGTATTTTTTTAAAATCTTTATTCAATTGATCGTTATATATATCTTCTGTTTTAAAAAATAATTTCCAAATAGGAATCGGTAATATTAAATTTAAAGCGGTTCTACGGTTTTGGCATGTACCACAAGGCTCTAACAAACCAGTAACTAAATATGTTATCGGTCCTACTACTTTGGAATGTAATATAGCAGCAATAACATCACCAACACCTTGAGCATATCTAATTTTTGAAAAATAACGAAATTCTTTTTTATGGTTAAAGTATGTTTTTAAATTTCTCATATGTTTCTTCTTTCTTTTCTAACTTATCAACATTTTTAAGATTTTCAACAATATTATCATATTTTTTGAATAATGGTTGTAATTCTAACCACATTTCTTTAAATTCTGAATCAAATAAATTTATATATTCTGATATCTTTCCTAATTGTTTAATACATAATAAATGACTTATCTCCGTATTGTAAAGAGCTTTTACCTTATTAACAAAATCGAATTCTAATTCAAATTCATTTATTTTTTGAGTTTCTATTTTTTTTAAAGAACCATTATCATAATCACCATCCCAAAAATTTTTATTTATATCAAAATTTTCACCTATATTACGATAATATTGAATCGTTGGGGGTAATTGATCGGAATATCCTATAAATTCTTTTTGATTATTAAAAAGTACAAACATCAAATATATTTAATATTTGATTATATAATGTAAAGCAACATTTTTTGGACGTGTTTCGGATGTTCCGATTTCTGTTGCTGCACCATTAACAAATACAGCGGGACCATTTGTAGTTTTATTTTGAGAATCATCTCCTGTTATTATCATAGTATTACTCACATTACCATGTGTCCCACCGTATGTAGTATAAGCTCTAAATTTATCATTATACACATGAACATGACCTAGCAAACCATCATCCTGACTTGTTCTTAACGGTCTACCCGCATCTATATTTCTACCATCATCGAGTCCTCTAACAAAATAACCTCTTAAATCTGGTAAATTGGCTCCGATTATAGAAAATAAAACACTAAAATTAGCAGTTTTACCTTGAACGGTTCCTGATGCATTCGGAATACCATCACCATTGCACTTTAACCAGCCTTCGGGTATAGTAGCTCCAGCAAAAGCCATAACACAACCAGCCGGAACAATCGAAAGACCTATTTTAGCCTTATATGTTCTTCCTGACCGAGCCAAAGGTATTTCATCTGAAGTTGAAATAGAACCAGCATCATCTAATTGTGAAATTTTTTTATTTGCCATATATATAAATAATTATCTAAAAATCTTAACTATAATATCTAATTCTTATCATACCCGATCCACCCGATCCACCAATTTTTCCGTTATTGGTAGCATTGGTTCCTATGTGAGTTGTGTATGTTACAACATCTTTTTGACACCCATCAGCAACCCATTTCACTCTATATCTTCCCCATACTAACACTTTTTGATCTTCACAAGTATAACCACACGCCACACATTGATTACCAAAATCATAACCATATGCCATACCCTTGGTCAATGTATCAAACTCTCTTTCATTCCATGAAGACGACGCGCTAGTATCAACCGCTCCTTTTGATTTCCATTGATACCCAAACTTGTCGTCTAATGCATTTATAAAATCTGGATAAGTCCATGCTTGATAACTACCAGCACTAGCACCACAATTAGAGTAACGTGGATAATTAGTATAAACACCTCTAGAGCAGTTTATACCACTACCACACAAGTCTTTACCAGATGGACATTCTTTACAAAATTTACAAGACCATCCAAGAATATATTGTTCAGTAGTAGATTTTTTATAACATCCTGCGTTTACCGTTGTAGTTGTAGACATATTATAAGTTCCAGCCCATGCAGATCCACCACCGCTTCCGGTATTTGCTACACCACTACTACCATTGGAATTTTCGGTTTTAGCACCAGATCCACCGCCGCCGTTTCCACCGTTTCCATTTTTACCGCCTCCTCCAGCAGATTTTAATTCTGATGCTGCAAATAATGGAGGCTGAACACCACTACCACCATTAGCGTCTTTAGCACCGCCATTAGCACCATTACCATAGTTACCAGAACCACCCGTCCCACCAGCACCGTTTAAAATACCACCTTTACCACCAGCAGCTACTAATGTATCAAAGCTACTAGCCTCACCATCAGCACCATTTTGAACATATCCACTAGACCCACCGTTTCCAACCTTTACTGATATTTTTTGACCAGCTGTAACAGCATAATTTGATTGATAACTTATACCGCCACCGCCGCCACCTCCGCCAATTTGACCAGATCCTCCACCGCCGCCACCGATCACCGTAACATCTAATTTGGTAACATTGCTAGGAACAACCCATTCACGTATATCCGTAGAAATAATATCTACTATACGTTCTATTGGTGGTGGTGTAGAAGTAGGGGTTGGTGTAGAAGTAGGGGTTGGTGTAGAAGTAGGGGTTGGTGTAGAAGTAGGGGTTGGTGTAGAAGTAGGGGTTGGTGTAGAAGTAGGGGTTGGTGTAGAAGTAGGGGTTGGTGTAGGAGTTGGTGGTGGTGTAGGAGTAGGGGTTGGTGTAGGAGTTGGTGGTGGTGTATATTTAATAGTTACTGTTTGATTACTTGACATAGTAACATACATATAGGCTCCAACGTTTTTTTGATTAAAATTTGAACCGTTATCAAAACCAAAAGAGCTATAAGTATATCCATCTGCGGGTATTATAGCACCAATCATTGCTCTTTCAAATCTATCAAGAAAAGTAGGAATGATAACCTGTCCATTTTGTACAGGTATACTTTCAAAAGGACTAACAAATATACTAACACCCACATCAAATCCTTCTATATTAATAGTAAGACTTTTAGGAGTTGGTGTTGGTGTAGGTGTGAAAGTTGGGTCATTGGTATTAGTAGGAGTAGGAGTATGAGTAGGTGTTCTGGTTGGTGTAGGAGTAGGTGTTCTGGTTGGTGTAAGAGTAGGTGTTCTGGTTGGTGTAGGAGTAGGTGTTCTGGTTGGTGTAAGAGTAGGTGTTCTGGTTGGTGTAGGAGTAGGTGTTCTGGTTGGTGTAGGAGTAGGTGTTCTGGTTGGTGTAGGAGTAGGTGTTCGGGTTGGTGTAGGTGTAGGTGTAGGTGTAGGAGTAGGTGTAGGAGTAGGAGTAGGTGTAGGTGTAGGAGTAACAGGTAAAACAGGCGGAATATAATTAAAAGGTTCTCCACATATAGTATTTTTTAAAACCCAATTATTGTTTATTTTTTGAAATTTAAAAAAACAACTTTTAGATATAAACATATCTTTTTTAACAAAGTGTGATGTCCATTGTTCCATAATGGGCCATATTACACTAGATGGTAAATTTATGGGAATAGGTGTGGGTGTAAGGGTAGGTAGAGGCGTTGATGTAGGTCTTAAAGCAAGAGTTGCTGTAGGTGTGGGTGTGGGTGTGAGTGCTAATAGTAATAATGTAGGAGTTAATGTAGGCGTGGGGGTTATAGTCGGGATTGGTGTTGGTGTTATAGTAGGTCTAATGAAAATAGTGGGTGTAGGTGTAGCAGTCCTAGTCGGAGTTGGTGTTGGAGTTATAGTAGGTGTAGGTGTAGGTGTAGGTGCGGATGGACAAATATATTCATACAAACCATATAAAGGATTTCCCTCTGATGATGATCTATTATCACTCCAAACATTAGGACTATCATAATTAATAACGTTTAATTCGCCTCCTAAATGTTTAAATGTTAAAAAATACGGGTTTCCGGTATTTTCCCAGTTTTTGGTTGTAGCAATTGCTTGTGCATAACCTATCCATCCACTACCAGATAAATTATATTTTGCGTCTGGGTTTTTTACATTTCCTGAATGGACTATACCTCCTCCAGTATTCCATCTATCACTATAACTCCAAGCACTCCAAGCTCCTTTTTTATATTCTAAAATATAATTTCCGGCTGGTATATTGGAAAATCCACTAAATCCCCCACTAGCTTTTATCATAATATCACCGTAATATTTTCCTTTATAACAAGCTAAGGTATTTATTGTAGGAGTAGGTGTAGGAGTAGAAGGAACAGTATCGCTATAAACTATAACAACAATACCAGAACCACCGTTACCGGAACTTGCATTTACCGTAACAGCCGCAGATGTTATTATCGGTGTAATATTTCTTGTACAGGTTTTTGATACTTTATAAGAACAATCGTATGCTGTAGATTTAATCCATTTCTTTTTTTGACATTTACATTCGCTCCTCCCCGCCGAATGTACAAAAGTCCCATCGTTTTGTGTTGTTATATTAGAACCAGAAGGACAATTATTTGGGGTTTTACCACCGCAACATAATTTTCCTCCACCGCAAGCAAATGTTGTACCCCAACAATCCCCATAACATTCTCCGGTTTCTTCTTTATAACAAGTTTTAGCTACATTTTCCGAACAATCATAATTTTCTGTAGACGGACCATATACAGCAGCTTTAAAACTACCATTACCAGCACCGCCGCCGCCACCTGTATTATTAGAACCACCACCGCCGTCTATAGTTAGACCTAATAAACCTGCTGATGGAGGAACACCACCTCCGTTACCACCCCCACCAGAACCCCCAATTGCGGTATTTCCTCCTCCACCGCCAGAACATACTAAGGATAGATCGGTTAATAAACCAGTTAGAGCATATCCAGCACCACCAGATTTTAGAGCATCGCCACCGACACCACCGTTTTTATAATTTCCGGTTCCGGCTAACCCACCAGTTCCAATTAATTTTCCACCGCCACCACCATTTGCTATCAAAGTTCCAAATTTACTTAATTCACCATTATTACCATCAGCACCACTTGCTAATCCAGCATTACCACCATTACCTACAATAATAGGTATTATTTGTCCAGATGTAACAGTATAATTTTTTTGATAGCTTATACCACCACCCCCACCACCACCACCTTGCCTCCCAGCAGCACCACCACCACCACCGACGACAATAACATCAACAGAATTTACATTAGAAGGAACTGTCCAATTTGTTGTTCCCACTGTTTTAAATTCTATTTTTTGTATTGCCATGTTGAAATATTTATATTTTTTTTATTATTTACAATACATTATAGTAATATATAATCATCATCTGGATCGGTTTCATCGATAGCTAATATTTCATCATTTATATCCTCTTCCATAGCTAAGGCTGAAATATCAGGTGTTGGTGTAGGTGTTGGTGTTGATGTTGATGTAGGTGTATTAGTTGGTGTTCTGGTTGGTGTTCTGGTTGGTGTTGATGTAGGTGTATTAGTTGGTGTATTAGTTGGTGTTCCTGTCGGTGTTGGAGATGGTGTAGGAGTAAAGGTAGGAGCATTTGTTGGTGTCGGTGTTCCTGTTGGTGTAACGGTTGGTGTATTAGTTGGTGTTGGTGTATTTGTTGGTGTAGATGTAGGTGTATTAGTTGGTGTGGGTGTAGGTGTATTTGTTGGTGTAGGTGTAGGTGTATTAGTTGGTGTGGGTGTAGGTGTAGGTGTTATATTAGGATCGGGGTTTCCATCAGATCTCCAAGCAATATCTAAAAAGTCGGATGTAGAATTATACAATAAAAATTGCACATTAACAACATCACCTTCTTTAAAATTTGATAATGAAAAATTTTTATTTAAGTAATTTTTAGCGGTTTCTATTAAACTGTTGTTATCCGAGGTTTTTAGGTAAAAATCTTTAATATTATTATGATTATCCGATAAAAAATTTATCGGATATTGCACTGTGATTTCTGTTTTATCCCAATATGAACTTAAAATTGTAGTGGCTGTATACGATTGTTGATATACATTAGAATCATCAAAAGTTTTTATAAAATCTAATATAGTTATAAATTTTGAAGAAAATTTTAAAAAATTTGTAAATATAGAACCATCACCTTCAAAAAATTTTGACATTAAATTACAAGTTTGTATATCAGTATTTAAAAAGTTATAATTCAATTTTCCTAAAGAATTACCAACAGCATCATCTTCATATATTTTATGGTTATATATCATTATAAAATTCTTTCTATGACCCAATTACAATCTTTAATTTTTAAAAAAATTGTTTTTATTTCTTTTTCGGCTATATCTTCAAAATTACTTCTGATTATAGCTTGTATATATCTATTAGTTGTTGTTGTTTTTGTTTCAGGATATACACACGTAACCGAAACCGATTGTTGACACGGTGTACCGCCACAACCTAAACATGTTAATTCTTTCCCATTACAATAAGTTTTATCGAAATTTACTTTATCTTGGCAGGTTAATATAGCAGTCTTAGTTCCTTGCGATACACAATTAGCAAAATTTGAATTCGTCATATCTTCCATAATAGTTTTTTTATGTATATGGTTTACGTAATAATATATAACAGCTTTTTGATTTTCTATATAATTTGGTTCATTACTAGAATCTGTAAATACTGGATATATAGATCTAAATGTTTCTATTACGAAATCAGTAGTTGCTTTTAAATTAGATTCAGGAAATCTATATATATTAGAATCTATAAAAACTATAGGTTTTATCCATTTAGCACTATTTGTAGTAACATAAGATGATATAATATCCCAATTAGGTTTTTTATCGTAAAGAATATCAATCAAACTTGTTAATTTTTTTTCATTTTGTTTAAAAAAATTAATATAAGGAATTAAAAATTTATCAGTATTAATATTTAATTTTTGTAGACTAGAATCAATTACATCAAAATTTATATTTATTGATGATAAAGAATCTCCAATATTTTCAAAATTTTTTATATTTAAAAGTTCCATATTATATAGTAAATATCCATTTATTATTCTTATTTAAGAAAGATACATATAATGTCCTATATATAGAACGATCAGCCATACCCTTATTATAATTAATATTTAAGGTTTTATCACCCGATAACTTTCCACATTCAACCGAAACACCTTTAGTATCGGCTAAAACATCACAATTTTTACAAGCATCGCAACCATTAATATTAATAGGATCAACTTCTGGTGTGCATTTAGCATACCATTCTATATTTCCTTCAAATCCTATTTCAGTTGATATAGGATTAATACTATACCATTTTCCAACACCTTGAAGTTCTGCATAATCAGCTGTTATATTATTTTCCTGACTTGTATATATTGATAATTTAACTGTACCGTTAACAGGTATGACCGATGGTGCTTTTTTTTCAACATACGTCTCTGCTGCCGAAAAATCAGTAACAGATACATCATTTAAATATAGTTTATTATCTATAGTTCCTGTATATGTAAACTCAGCCGGACCATTAAAAGGATTTGTTAAAGTAATTAATTCGTATGTACCATCATTCGGACCTGTATTATTATAAATAGGATTCATACGTACCAATTTAAAAGTAGGAGCATCGTCATTTAAAGCTCTGTTGTCAGCGTAAACACTATCAAATAATTGTATACTAACACCTCCACCAGTATGATCAAATTCCATAAACCAAGGTTTATTAACACCGTAAAAATTTTTAGCATTATCTACAGCGGTTATATCGTCAGCATAATTCAACTGGGTTGTTTCTATATAAGAAGCACCTTTATTTATTCTAAAAACAGGAACAGCGCACCATATATCACCACTATCAAAATGACTCATAGCACCTCTCATATATTTTAATCTATATTTACCAGATGGCATATTACCAAAAGATACAGGTGTACTATTATATATGTTTAATGTTTTTTCGTTAATATTAATATCTTCCTCATAACCTATAATATATGGGCTAGTTCTTATCGGTGATATTTCTTTTTTGATTGATATATTTTCTGTTATTGTTCTAGCTGAATCAGAATTTATGTCATAGTTAAAATATAGAATTTTTTTAATTCTATCTATATTAACGTCTATTTTTAAATCAGAATTTAATGTAATACTTTCTACATCAATATCTCCTATTTTACCTTCACCTTTAATAACAAAATCTTTTTTTAATATAGCACCGTATTCAATATTAAAATTTGTGTTTAAGAAATTTAAATCAAACTCATTACTTTTAACAGTGTTTTTGGTATTATGATTATTTATTAACGTACTAACATACTCATTTTTAATTTTAGATAAACAAGTATCATTGGAAATACAACATGCTTTAGTTACACCATTATTACATTTTTCGCACGTTTTTGAATTACTGTTATAAACGGTACATTTTTCATCATATGATTTTTTAAAATTATAATTAAAGATTTCATCTTTTATTAAATTTACAGATATTTTTATTGATTGATTTTCAGCGTATTCTGTGGGTGGAAAATATAATTCTAACCAGTGTATAATATTATCTATAACAGATTCATTATACGAATACCAATCATTAAATTCCACTAAATTTGGATATAATAAAAATATTGGTGATGCATTCCAAGCATCTTTATGTTTCATAATATGTTCAAATGCATTATCCCATTTAGCACTAAATTGGTTTAAATAACTCAGAGTGTTAAAATACTTGGAACTATGAGTTTCAAATAGTGTATAAAAACTTTCAAATACATTATAAAAATTATTAAGATTTGTTATCTGTGAAGATATATTAGAAAAATTCGTATTAATAATAAACAACGAATCGTCTAAACATATACGTTCATCTATTAAGAAAATATTAGAACACGTTTTATTTATTTTTTCAATATCCATTTTATAACCAATCTATTTTATTTAAATTTGTATAAGAAGGACTTATTTTAGTTATAACGTTTTTCAATGTTGTTTCGAATAAAACCTTTTGCTCTTCTGTTAAATTTAAATTGTGTATTTTTATATTAAAATATTTAGACTTTGATCCTGTTATCCGCATTTTAAACCAATGTGTTATTTTTTCTATGTAATTTCGTTCTCCTATTGAAACATTCCAGTTTAAATTTTTTATTTTATCGGATAGACTGTTTATGTTATATAAATTTCTAGTTTGACTATCACTTAATGCCTTTGAATATATACTTAAATTTGAAATTTCGCCTATAAATTTATACGATTCTTTCAAATTTAAAACATCATTTAATATTTTATTTTTTATCGTAGCGGCTCCTATTAATAAATTTGATTTATAATTAAAATACATGCTATATTTTTCTTTTTCGAAATTAACCGTATCTATTAATATACCATCTATTAAACTTTTTGCATAACCATCGATAGAATCAAAAACAAAAGTAAATTGATGCCAACCTTTATACAAATTTTCAGTTGAATATTTTAAATTGTATAGTCTACTATTCGATCCATTAGATTCTGCTATTTTAAATTTCCAACTAAAATAACTACCAGAATTTTCAAACTTTCTTAAATATTGATATCCTGTAAAATCGCCTTCTGCATAAAATTTAAAATTTAAATTTTCGGTAAAAGCTATTAAGGGTATTTTATTTAAAAGTTTTCCAGATTGACTCATTATATAACATTGGTTTTCTAACACATCAACGATTATAGCCACATCATGAACATCACCCAAAGAATTTTTAGGTATTCTTAAAAAATCTATAGTTCTAACTGTTTTATTTTCTTTAATGAAAGAAACTAAACAATTATCTTCACTTAAGTTTGTTCTTATACCTAACCTAGATGTAAATTCAAATAAATCTTTATCAGTGTTTAGTTTTGTTATTTTATCTTGATCGTGTAATATCCATAGATTATTAAGACTATCGAAACTTAATTGATTTATTGATCCTATAGTCCCGTATATTTTTTTATTTTTGTATAAATTGCTACCAAGAGCTTCCCATAACACATTATTATTATCTATTGCTGATATATCACTATCACTTAATACTATTTGACTATCAGAGTTTATTTGAAATCCTTGTGAATTTAAATGTTGATAGTTTAAAAATTCACCGTTAGGATTTAAAATAACAACGTTTTTAGTATTTTTATCAAATAAATATAAATTTTCATATTCATCGATTTCAACCTGTGTTATTATATCCAAATATTGTTTTAATAGTTCAGAATTTGTTGTTGTTAAAATTTTACCTTCTATATCATATCTAGTTGCTACTATATTATTAGTATCAAAAATCCAACAATCAAAATTTGAAAGTCTTTGTATTATTTTATTCTCTCTATTTTTTAAAACATTTAAAGGTGTTGTGTTTACAATATTAATTTTATAATTTGCTGTTATAGCTAAAGCACTTGTATTTTCTGATATTGTAAATATAGGAGCAGTTAAGGACGAACCGTTCAATAAACCATAACCACTATCATAAAAATTACCAAAAATTTGTTTACCTTCAATTTTTGACCAATCTTTCACATTTATCCATAAATTTACTGTAAATTGTTCTGTATTTAATAATGTTTCTGTTGCTGGAAAAACAACATGATTTTCACCATCTAGATTTAAATAACTTCCCTTTAAATTATCTTCTTTATTATCAAACAAGGTTCCATTATGTTTATATTCCGAATTATCTTGTAAATTATTAGAATCCCATTTATCGACATGTAGTAATAAAGTATTACCATTAAAATTTTCATTTGTTATATAAGAGTTGATATACGTTTTTAAAGTTTCTTCTCCTATACGATGGTATGAATATCTAACACCGGGTTCAAAATACAATTTCGACGGTTCATCCCATACATATTCCTTGGTAGGGTCATATTTTTCGTAATAAGTTCGATATGATGTTAAAGCTTTATCGTATGTATAATATGCTGCATTATAATAACGATCAACCCATTGTTTTTCGTTATTATCGTTACCACTTAGCCAAGCACATGCCCATGTCCCATCATACTTCGTGAAGCTTTTTGGCGGCAATGCATCCGTTATGGGAATATGTTCAGAATAATCTATTTTGTTTAAAAATACTTTATCAGATTCGAATGGTATTTTTCCAGCAATAGAACCATCTTCTATTAAGCCGGAATCTTGTATATGTAACTTATCACCAAAAATAGGATAGAAAAATTTAGTATCAGTATCAGGCTCAAACTTAAAAATTTTTGTTTTTGATGTATAATCCAAATAAACGTTCTCATAACCACCGTCTTGATTTGTTCCGGTGAATATTTTTTCATATTTTCTACGAATCCAATTGTTATCGTAACCATTGTAGCCGTTACTATATTCATACTCAGGCGTTTGATAATTTTTTAAAGCATGGAAATAAAAAGGATATTTTAAATTTTTTTGAAACTCGTAAGGAAACATTAAAAGATAATTTTGTTTATATAAACTGGAATCTTCATCTTCTATATATTTTAATTGGTTAGGTTCATTCTCGATTGGATTGTTATCATATCTAACCGTAAATTCTGGATTTGTCTTTAATAATGATTTTGATTTATTATAAGAATAAAACCCAAAATAATAATTTTTTTTACCAAAAAAAGACGAATTATATTCATAATTTTTTATAGATATGGGCGATGTCGAAGCGTCTATATATTTTGATTTGTTAGTATTGTATATAAATAAAATAATATTATCATCACTTAAAATGTAATCAAATTTTTGTAAGTCTGAATTGACAATATTATAATTAAATTTTAATTGTGTTAAATTCTGATCATAAGTTAAACAATTATCATATATGTTTAAAATTTTAACATAATCATCTTTAAAAATAAATTTTAAATTATCTAACCTATTAGCTATGTTGGTATTTGATATATATAAACTACTTAATTGATTTTTAAATAAAAATCCATCCATATTTATCAAAGGACTTTCGATTTCGGTTAAAACTGTTTCTTCTGGTTCTTTATATTCAAAAATATCAGAATTTGTATATAAATCTGTTAAAAAAAACCCAGTTTTATTATTAAATGATACATCTTTAGGTTTTCTTAAAGCATTATATAAATAAAAACTTAACCCATTATCAAATTTTATTTTTTCTTTTTTTAAATTATAACCTTCTGATATAGGTTGAAATTCAAAATCATATTGATTTATACTTGAAAATGAATTTAATATTGTAAACTGAGTCACTTAAATATTTATTCAAATTTCTGAAAATCGTCTAAAAAAATAAAATTATCAATAGGTGTTATTAAAAAAACATTATCAATATTCCAGTTTTTATTGAATTTTAGATTAGATGTGTATAAATTATATTCATTAAATAAAAATGTTATATTATATGTATTGGTATCAATATTGTAGCACGATTTAAAACAATCGATAGATGTTATAGGATATCCTGATAAAGAAAATGCAAATGAATTTTTTCTATAATATTCACCACTGTCAACATTATATAGTTTAAATGTTAAATAAAATTGATTAATGTAATTATTATAAGAAGATATTTGTACGTGAAATGTTTTTATGTCTCTATCAATTTCATCGTACCAATATGTTATTCTGTTATTACTAGATAAAGATATAAAATTGTTCTGATAGTTTAACGGGGATGGTAGATCGTTTACAATCTCATATTTTTCTATAAAAAAACCATTCTCAGATTCTGCTATTATATTATCTTCTATTATATCTAATTTTTTAAAACTATTATTTAAAAATTGTGTTGAAAATGTTTCGTTTATAAAAAAATATTTTTCATATATACTACTTAAAGCTACAGATATATAATATTTCTTACCAGCAGCAGTCTTAAACCACGGTTCACCGATATTATTTTGTTTTTCGTATATAGTTAACATATTTTATTTTACATATCATCCAATCGATCTATTTCAAGAGCATCGTAAAACTGTGTAAACAATATAGAATAACCTTCGGTTAAAATGTCAGGATTATGTGATTTGAATACACCAAATTCGTTACCGTATATATCGGTTTTCCAATCACACAAAACGCCACAATTAGATAATAAACTTTTAAACTTCATTAAAAACTTTTCTAGTGAAATTTGTTTTTTAAAGTTTTGTTTTATATTTGGATCTTTCCAGTTTATAGGTTCTACCGGAAACCATAATTCCATGTCATCATCTTGTCTAGATATACCATAATACTGTTTTCTTTTAAGTTCGTAGTCGCTGTGATAAGGTACAAATTTTTGATATCGGTAAGGGTTTTTAATCATACCGGATCTATCAGAATTATACTCAAAATCAGATATCCAATGATTATTTATTTCTTTTACCGATGCTATTGTAAATTGATCTTTTTTAGAAAACCCTCTATATCTTCCACTATATTTGTTTAAATCGTAAAATATTCTTTCTGCGCTTAAAGAGTCGATTAAATCAATTTTAGTGTTTGTTATTTCTGAGGTATAACCTTTACCTAGATAAAAAGAAGATCCCAATCTATCAGGTAATAAATACAATCCTGTTTGTTTTTTTGTTGTAAGATTTTTCGGAACCTGTGTAATAGCAACAGTCGGAAATGTTATATTCAATAAATTCGAATAAGGGTTTTCGGGCTTTATATATATACCTGTATTATAGGTAACAAATGAATTCAAGTCCCTATCAACGTAATTTAAATCTTCGTTGTATATAAATGCCTTTCTAGCATAGTAATTATATTTTGTCGGTAAAAATGATGTATAACTTTCTAGTGTAATATCACTATCAATATCAGTAGCAACAGCATATTTTTCAATGCTGTTATTTTTTAACATTTCATTTAAATTTGATGGTATTTTTTTAAATTCTAATTTTTTCCATTTATTTATTTGTTCGTTTTGTGTATAATATAAAGGCTGATTCCATCTCATATAAAAAGATTTTTTTCTTTTATATGTTAAAAAATTTCCATATTCTAAAATAAGACTAGACATTTCGGGTTGAGTTATAGGAACATATCCATTTTTAAATCTTAAATGTCCAGAAAACATTGATGTTTCTTTATTAAAATCATTACTATCATCAATATCAGTATAAACCTTTGCCCAAAAAGGTTTAGCACCAAATTTTTCACCTATTGCTATGGGTGAAAAAGAATTGGATTCGTAATCCCACCCGTTCATTTTAGCATTTATAGTAAATGCTAATGAAGGTATCTCAAAATCACCACTACCAGATGTATAAATAATAGAAGGTCTATGTACGTAAGCTAAATAATCACCAGGTCGGATCACCATATCGGATTCCTGAGATGACTCTACCCAAGTTCCTAGATTATTTTTAATAGCCTTTTTCCATCTAGGTGTAATAGGACCGCATACATCATTAATAGTTCTTTGTATCAGATATTCAACAAAGGAATTGATATCACCATCACCATTAACCAAATATTTTTTTAAATTGAAATAATTTTGCTTTTTTGGTGACACTATATCTTCTAGTAAAGTATTAGAATTTGAAAATTCTCCAACATCAATTGCTTGTATATCTATATCCTTAAACTCAGATTTAATATAAGTTTTAATAGAACTAGAATCATATATAGTACCGTTTATATCTTTTAAAGTTGTAACATCACCATCGCTGAATATTATCAATTTCTTTTTAGCATCAGATCTAGGGTCATTGATAGAATATATAGCTGAACTAGAACCCATTATAATTTCTTTTTTTACATCTCGACATAAATTTTTTAAATCTGTGGTATATTTGGTGACATTAGGATTATATACCTGAGTTTCGTTTAATATGTATTTAGCCATCGATAACCCATCGTGTAAATTAGTAACAAAATTAGGATAACCTTTAGGTATTTCTAGTCTATTTAAACTTATATCAATTTCACCGTAGTTTTTGGTTAGATAGCTAACAACATAAGAATCTTTTGCAAATGCTATAACAGATACTTTATAATCTAATGCTGGGTCTTCTAATAATTTTTTATAAAAAATTGATATTACTTTTTTATTTTCTTCAAATGCATTACTTTGACTTCTAGAAATATCCAACAATATTACAACATCTGCTTTGACATCGGTACTACAAATACCGTCACTATGGTATCCTTTTATATCTTTATAATTATATTTTATAACATAATAAGGCGATATAGCACCATCAATATCTATACGTAAAGATGTTCTCCAATAAGTGTATCTTCTTCCGGTTTTTAATACCATTTTATCACCAGATCCGGTTTTCCAATACCCATTACCCCAACCTACACTTTTAGAAGAATCTGTTAATTTATAAAATGAAAATTGTGGACTTTCTTCTACAGTAAACCCTCTGGTATCAGTCCAATTATCAAAAGTAAAATTTTTACCTATACCCTCGACATCGTGATATAGTAAATCCGCCATACCGTTATAGTCATATACCTTTTCACCAGAATGACCAATCGGAGAAAATAAAACCGATTTGCAAGTACATTTTGTCCAATTTGATCTTTTGTTTATAGGTTCATTATTAACAAAATCTTGATCAGGATACAGATCGCTCGAAATATTTTTAAACGGACAAGAATCAGAGTGTTCATAAAATTTAAAAACATCATCAGCATACGTATCAACATCACCCCATATAAAAGATATTTTTTCACCAGCATTGGCTTTAAATGCTAACGATGATTGTATAGGACCACTATTATATTTTGTACATTTTGTTGCGGTGCTGTCATATATCTGTATATTGTTATAAAATTGATTAAGATTATCGGTTGAGCTACTTTTCAAAAAAGCAGCTTCTATTGGTTCTCCGGTTCTCGTATTTAATTTATATATTATATCCGATGTATCAAATGTTAATCCAGCAACAGAACCTATAAAATTATTAACCGATAACTCTTTTAACGATATGGGTATACATGCATCGCTTAAAATAGTAATAGGCAAATTGTCATTCGGCTCATATGTAATATAAGGCCAATATATATATGTTAATTCGTCTAATATAGGCAAATCAGTTTTATGCATTTTATATAAAAATGCTGCATCGGTATTACCATCACTTTTATCAGAATGACTATTTTGATTGCTTAAATAACTTGGTTGTTTTATGATAACATCAGCACTATCGGATAAAGTTTGAGCATAAGCATTTGATTTTACAAGAGTGGTATTATTGATATATATACTTTCTATCGATATATCAGGAAGAACGGAATTATAATAAGATTCTAAAATTTCTTTTTGTTTTAATTTATCTAAAAAATAAAAGTTTTTTAGATATTCATCTGTTAAATTATAATTTTTAAAATTATTACCTCTTTCAGAAAGTTCAAATCCACAAAAAGGATATATAAATTCTTTATTTTCACCCGCCAATACTTTTATAGACATATTGGTGTTTATTTCGTTTATTTTTGTACCCTGTAACCAAGCACCTTGAACTTCTCCATTTTTTTCAGCAAAAAATAGATCTGAATTTGTGTATATTGTTCCTGCTGTTGCACCGGAATATAAAAAGTAAGAGTTGTTTAATATTATCGGTTCATAAAAATTAGAAAACCCATCTAATCTAAATGATTTATTACCACTAGGCCAATAAAACCAATTGTTACCATCTTGTATATTTAAAGAAAATTTAAAATCGGGTGTGTTTACTTCTTTAAGTCTTATAGCGGTTAAACTATAAACAGTATCTCCTAAATATTTTTTGGTTAACTCGGCTGAATAATTCGCTATATTTGTACCACTTAAAATATCTATTTCGGAATATTCTAAATATTTTTTAGACAATTGATCGGACGAAACTCTTTCAAAAAAACGAGTTGATAATATATTATATAATTCATTTTCATTCAATGTTTCGAATGATTTGTCTGCTAATATATTGACTATATCTTCATATTCAGATATAGTTAAAGATGGATCAGAATCATAATAATTATTAGGATCGTGCAATTCTTCTATTTCTATATAAAAATTATCTTTAACATCTAAAAGATTGGGTAAATATTTTTGTATTTCTAATGTGGGTATTTGTGTTATATTATTTTCTTTTTTTGTTAAGTTTTTTAATATAAATTCATATAAAATATTTTCCAATCCTATATTAGAACCAATCGAATTATATTTAGTCTTTGAATTTTTTATACTTTCTCTTTTGCTTAATAAAACTCTTGATATTTCTTTTATTTTTTTTACAAAATATGGTATATTATATATAATATCTTCAACATTATTAAACTCTATATCTTTTAAAAATTTATTTTTTTCTTCATCAGAAAATAAATACAACAAATCCTTTAAAAGTTTTATATAATTTTCTTTTAATGTTTTTGCGGTTTGTGTATAAAAACTGTTTCTGTTATTATACCATGATTTTAAATACGTTTTATAATTACCATAAGAATTTTGTGATATATCAATAGACTGTAGAGATACCCAATCTTTGTATGTGTAAGGATTATTTGTATTTAAATTCATCAGTTTAATTATTTATTAAAAATATATTTTTTTAGTTATCCTTCTCTACCGCCAACTATACCAATAACCTCCATAAATCTAAATGATCCGTTCGGTGTCATTATATAATATCCAGCTAAACCACCGATTCCACCGTATTCAGTTGTACTGAAATTCGTACCAGCAGATCCATTTGAACCTAAAGATCCTCCTGAACCTCCACTTTTACCACTTGTTCCGGCTTGTCCAGATTGAGCAACACCCGAAGATCCTTGACCATTTCCACCGTTTCCTCCTACTTTATTAGTAGAAACTGTATATTGTCTACCGCAGAAATTAGATTTTCCTCTAGGTTCACAGTCTTTTCCACAATTAATATGATCACCGCAAACACATGTACCTGTACCCGAACCACCACAGGACCAATTATAAGTAATAGGAGCATTTGCACAATTACATTGTGTAGATGTAGAAACGCTTCCGCCGCCACCACCACCGCCACCACCACCACCTTTTATATTTCCATAATTCCAAATATGAGTTACATTAGAATAAGATATGGCTATACCACCATCACCACCAGCAGCACCGAAAGAATTAGTTCCGCCTACACCACCAGCACCACCACAGCCGTAAATATTTCCATTATTCGTTAACCATACAGAACTTGAAACTGGCAATGCTGGAATTTTTAATGCTGGTATTGATGTTGAAGTCGATCCTACAGTAACACCAGAATTAACTATTATTTTCAAATTAACTTTTTTAGTACCATTCCACCCATTTTGTGTTAATGTTGTAATAACATTATCATAATTATTAACATTTGATGATATTATTATAGTATAATCAAATGCATCAGGTGTAGGTGTAGGTGTTATGGTTGGAGTATTGGTTGGAGTATTGGTTGGAGTATTGGTTGGAGTATTGGTTGGAGTATTTGTAGGAGTAGGACTAGGTGTTACGGTTGGAACAAGTGTTGGTGTTCTGGTTGGAGTATTAGTTGGAGTGGGGCTAGGTGTATTAGTAGGAATAGCTGTATTAGTAGGAGTATTAGTAGGAGTAGACGTTGGGGTTGGTGTTAAGGTTGGTGTAGGACTAGGGGTAGGTGTAGGTGTAGATGTTGGAGTCGGGGTCGGTGTTCTTGTATTAGTAGGAGTAGGGGTAGGAGTAGGATATCTTATATCATCAAAATATATCAATGCGCTACCACCGCTAAAAACACAATCATCGTATATAGATATTAAATTTTCACAATTACAAGATTCATCTAAATTTAAAAAAGATTGAGGTGTATTTATATATGTTAAATTTGTATATGTTGTTGACGTTGTTGGTGTGTCATTGACAATGCTACTATTATATAACAAATCATTAAAAAATGAAAAATTACACAACAAAGGAATATCTACATTAATAGGAAAAATACCAGTTATATTATTTTTAATATATGTATAATTTTTTAAAATTCTCATTTCCTCTGGTATATAAATAATTAGCCAATCGGTTATATTTTAATTATTTTAAATTATTAAAATAATAATATTAACAAAAGGTAAGTATATCTATATCACATATGAATATTTTTTATCCCTTGTTTGCGCAATCCATAGAATTAATAGAAAAAACTAATAACGTAGGATTAAATTTATCAGATATACTAATAATATCAGGATTACTAGGAGGGATATTAGGATTTTTTCATTTACTGGTTAACTTAGGTGATAGATTGTGGAAAAAAGTACCAAAACCTGAAGAAGATACTGTTTACATAGAAAGAATACTAAGTGTTTATAGTGATAATATAAAAATATTAATAACAAAACAACTAGATCAAATACAACAACAAAACGAAACTATTAAAGAAATGATTGCATCGTTTAGAACAACAGCCGAAGATTCTAAATTAAGACATGAAATAATAATGAATTCTTTAAGAAACGTAGAAAAATCTGATGATAATTTACATCAAAAAATAGATAAATTGGTAGAAAAGGTATTTTATAACAACAAATAATACATATGGGCGTTAGAATTTCACAATTACCAGAAACCAATATAGTAAACGTTAAATCTGACGTAATACCTATAGTACAAGATGGAATAACCCGAAAAATATTACTTGACTATGTAAAACACCCAGATCTCACATCGGTTTTTAATAACAATAAAGGGTTAAGTGCTAATTGGAATTCGGTATACACTTCTGTATTAAATACTTCTGCTGAATGGAATTCCGTTTATACTTCGATTAATCCAATAAGTGCTAATTGGAATTCGGTATATAGTAGCGTTAATCCAGTAAGTTCAAATTGGAATTCTGTATACACTTCAGTTTTAAATACTTCTGCAAATTGGGATTCAGTATATAGTAGCGTTAATTCAGTAAGTTCAAATTGGAATACCGTATACACTTCGGTAAAAGATACAAGTGCAAACTGGGATTCTGTATATACTTCGGTAAAAGATACGAGTGCAAATTGGAATTCGGTATATAGTAGCGTTAATCCAGTAAGTTCAAATTGGAATTCTGTATACACTTCAGTTTTAAATACTTCTGCAAATTGGGATTCAGTATATAGTAGCGTTAATTCAGTAAGTTCAAATTGGGATTCGGTATATACTTCAGTAAAAGATACTTCTGCAAATTGGGATTCGGTATATACTTCAGTAAAAGATACTTCTGCAAATTGGGATTCGGTTTATAGTAGCGTTAATTCAGTAAGTTCTAACTGGAATTCTGTTTATACCAGTGTCAAAGACACCAGTGGTAAATGGGATTCGGTTTATACTTCGGTAAAAGATACGAGTGCAAATTGGAACTCTGTTTATACTACATATAATAAAAATAGTGCAACATATGCTACTATAGAATTTGCAAACAATAAATTTTTACCTTTAAGTGGTGGTATTATTACTGGTGATTTAACAGTTGATAATATATTACAAATCGGTTACGGAAATCCAAATTTCGATTTAGCAGTATTATATGTAGATGATGAAAATGTTGGAATTAATACAGAAACACCAAACGAAAAATTAACAGTAGTGGGAAATATTTCTTGTACTGGGTTTTTATATGGAAATGGCTCAAATTTAACTGGTATAGTCGCAGGAGATACGGTTGCTACTACATTAGTTAGAACAAATTCTGCAAATTGGGATTCGGTATATACCAGTGTTAACACATTAAGTTCTAATTGGGATTCGGTTTATACTTCGGTAAAAGATACGAGTGCAAATTGGAACTCTGTTTATACTACATATAATAAAAATAGTGCAACATATGCTACTATAGAATTTGCAAACAATAAATTTTTACCTTTAA
>Ga0247843_1003379_pt1 | contig 26420 bp, 38 predicted proteins | sample LaCruzMarch2017__FD_192420 | JGI IMG/M metagenome (GOLD analysis project Ga0247843, IMG submission 192420) | Freshwater microbial communities from meromictic Lake La Cruz, Castile-La Mancha, Spain - LaCruzMarch2017_8m | ecosystem: Environmental > Aquatic > Freshwater > Lake | place: Spain... | reverse complement strand
AGTCACTTCTTTGCTACAGACAAATTTATGGCTGATTGGTTCAACGATAACACCTCAGTTAAAGGTCACTTTCTTCCTGCTGGTGTGTTTGCTCCAGAATGCTACATTCATCCAGATTACAATAATAGTTTTGACTATGATGTTATCTTTGTTGGTAGCAAGGGGTATCACCCTGAGTATCCATACCGTCCAGAATTAGTGAACTTCTTGCGTGATACATACGGAGATAGATTCTTGCACGTTGGTGGAGATGGTGATACAGGAGTAGTCCGTGGAGATGCATTGAATAAGATCTATGCTCGTAGTAAGATTGCTATTGGTGACACATTAAACATTAACTTTAACTATCCATACTACTCTTCTGATAGATTGTTTGAGTCTACTGGTCGTGGAGGATTTACTATCTACCCAAACATCCTTGGACTTGACGCTTTCTTTGAAGACAAAAAAGAAATTGTATTCTATGATCACGGTAATCTAAGAGATCTAAAAGAAAAGATTGACTACTATCTAGAACACGATGAAGAGCGTGAGTCTATTCGTTTAGCTGGACACGAGCGAACTAAACGTGAGCACACGTATGTCCATAGATGGAAACAAATATTGAAAGAGTTAGGCTTATGAAATATTTAGTGTCTCTTCCATATACATCAGAAGAATATAAAGATGAATTTTTAAAAACCTCCAAGCTAGAGAATGTACAGCTTATCGATAATACTTTTGCCAATATAGGATTTCCTGCAAGTACAAATATTAGTATGAGAAGGTTTATTGAGCAAGATGCAGACTGGTTTATTGTTTGTGGAACATCCATAAGATTTGGAGAGTCTGGTGGACTTGATTTTATTGAAGCACTAAAAAACTCTAACCACCTTGTTGTTGAAGCACAGGTCGTGTATGGCTGGCACTTAATTGCATTTCATAAAACAATTATTGAAAAAGTTGGCTTTTGGGATGAAAACTTTATTCCATATGGTTACGACGATCTAGACTATAGCTTAAGGATTCAAAAAGCTTTTAACGCCTCAGACTTTATGGAAACAAGGCTTCCAGACGGTCACGGTCTATGGGAAAAAGTATTGATAGACGTAGACGATGCTGGTATGGGGCATAGCGTCAAGCTTGGCAAGGTTGACCTTAGACCAGAACTAAACGAAGAGACTCGTGAATACTATAAGAGTAAGTGGGGACTCTATCCAGGAAGTGGCGAGGATATTACAAATACATACCCCACCCCATTTAACAATACAGACTTTGATTTAAAATATTTCCCACCAAAAGATGGGTATGTTTATTATGTCGGCTAAGTGTTACTCTATTACACCAAAAGGCAAGGGCTTCCCAGATGAAAAATGGGATTTTGGATTCTTACAGGAAGCATTTACAAGAAACCACACTGAGGTTATACAGACAAGAGTATTGCCAGAAACCGATAGAGCATTCGTCGTGGCTCCTGGTTTTGAGTGGACTGGACTAGAAGATCTTTTAAATAAAAATCTTAAAAAGATTAACAGAGTAGTTCTCTTTGTTACTGCAGATGAACTTGGTGTATTCAATGTAGAAAAGATTGATCATCCTAATATTGAAATATGGATTCAGTATCCATACCCTCGCCACCAAAAGTATCACAAGATTCCACTTGGAGTTCCTAACCACAAGGACAATGTTATTCCAGACTATCCAACAAAAGAAATAGATGTTTACTTTTCTGGTCAAATCACACATCAACGTCGTCAGCAGATTGCAGAAATTCTTCCAGATATCCCTAACGCTGTGTATCGACTTACAAAAGGGTTTACACAAGGAGAAAAGCCCAAAGACTATTACAGACTTCTTGCTACTGCTAGGTTTGCTCCAGCACCTGCTGGCAATGCAAGCATTGACTCTTTTAGATTTTATGAAGGTCTTGAAATGCTGTGCATTCCTATTGCAGATAAGGTTAGTAGTGTTGGAGAGGTGTATCAATTTTGGGAAATACTTTTTGGCGATATGCCAATTCCACAGATTGCTCACTGGGGCAAACTTAGAAAAGTAGTTAGCCAATTATCTACGGACTACCCTGCGAATATGCACAGGGCTGTGTCCTGGTGGATTAAACAAAAGAGAGACTTTGCCTACAAGATTATGGAGCAGATCAATGAACATTAATGATGTAACAATAGTTATTCCCACATCGGTTAGTCCTGTACACCCAAGCACAGAGATAATTGACGAAGTGATACGAAGTGTTAGACAGTACTTTCCAGATAACGAAATAATTTTGCAGGTAGATGGACTTAGGGTTGAGCAAATTCACCGCAAAGATATGTATGACGAATATAAAAATAGAATTCTTTGGAAATCATTACATGAGTGGCACAACGTTCTACCAATTATTTTTGATGAACATAATCATCAGTCAACCATGATGAATAGAACTGTTAGTCTTATCAGAACACCACTTATGCTATATGTTGAAGGAGATATTTCTTTTCAAGATAACTTATCACTTGACTGGCAAGAGGTTGTAGATATGATATCTTCGGATAAAGCTTATACTGTTAGATTTTATACTTTTAATAAAGTAATTGAGCCTGATCACATGCACCTTATGAAAGATCAAGAAGGTGACTTCGTTCAGTCTTATCAGTGGAGCCAGCAGCCTCACATGTCCTACGTATGGTATTACCGTGATGTAGTGCTACCTAATACTACCCCCAAACTTTTTATTGAGGACAAGTTTTATGGCAAACTTCTCTCTGATTGCAAAGATAATGAGGATGGTTGGATGTCTCACAGACTTTGGCTATATAACCCACAAGACAAAGATGATATTAGAGTTGTAAATAACTTGGATGGAAGAAAAAATATGAAAAAATTTACTGGCGATGATGAGGCTTGGGGTCTTACAGAAGCATGAAGTTAGGAATAATAGTAAGGGCAGACAACACTGGTCTCGGTAATCAGACATACGAACTTACACATATGCTTAATCCACACAAGATTATGATTATTGATTTTACTTTTTATAATGGAAACGAGCAACATTTTGAGTGGTATGAAGGACGTAATCAAGTTATATGTAAAGGCTTTCCAACTGATGATGAAATGAATAACTTCCTAGAAGACATAGATGTATTGTTAAGTTGTGAAACATTTTATAATGATAACACTCCGACACTTGCAAGATTAAAAGGTGTAAAGACATTCTTGCAGTATAACTACGAATTGTTTGGAAACTTAAAGCCAGAAAAGAAACCTTTGGCTGACGTACTTATATCTCCAAGTCCCTGGATGATTAAAAAGGTTCATAAAAGATTTGCTAATAAGGCACAAGTAGTTTACCTACCACCACCTACACCCCCAGAATTATTTGAGAATGCCTTACAAGTTAATTCTTCAAAAGATCATAAAAGAATCCTCCATATTGCTGGAAAGGCAGCAGCCAATGATCGTAATGGAACTAATAGTGTGATTGCTATGATGAAGCATTCCAAGGAGGACTTTGAGCTTGTAATTAAAAGTCAAACACCAATTAATACTGAAAGATTAGATTCAAGGATTACTGTTGAGGTTGACAATGTAAAAAATAGACAGGATATGTATACTGGCTTTGACGCTATGATTCTTCCTAGACGCTATGCTGGTCTTTGTCTGCCTATGAACGAAGCACTGCTTAGTGGTCTACCAGTTTTTATGACTGACATCTCTCCAAACAACATTATTCTTCCAAAAGAATGGCTGACAGTTTCTGAGGAGCTAGGATTGCTAAGACTTGCTGCACCAGTAATTTACTATGACGTAAACCCAAAACAATTTGCAGAAAAGATTGATTCATATGTAAGGCTGTCTGACAAGACTAAAGAAAAACAACAGGCATTTGACATAGGGTATAAGTCGTTTGCACCAAATCAATTAAAGTCTAAATACTTAGAGATTTTAGGGCAATAAAAAGATGGGCTACCGAAATAGCCCACCTTCTAGTACTAGATTAGTTCTCTTCAGTCTTAACTGCAGCGTCAACTTCTTCTGGTGTTGGTACACGACCAAAACCTGGATCGTTTGGATTAACGTAGCGAATCACTACTGGAAGTAGTGCAGCCCATAGTGCGTTTGCAAGCTCCATTGGCTCTGTTACCCCTGCAGCATAAAGTGCAAGTCCAGCAGCCAAAAGGCTACGTCCATACGATGCAAGCATTGCGATCATTTGCTTATTCATTATTTCTCCTTGTTGTTTTCTTCAGGTAACAGTTTTTGTAGTTCACGATATGCAGCTAGAATATCCTCTAGCCCCTCTATGTGTGGACTTGCCGTTACCCTGCCATATTTGTCGAAGTACTCAAGTCGTGGACCTGCGACCTCAACAAACTTTTCTAAGCCATTTTGAACGGTCTCGATATATTCGAATGCCCATTCTCTTGACTCTGATAGAAATTTCACAAACCCTTCAGTTTGCTCAATGTCTTTTTCAGTAGACCTGTGTTCTATTTTTGTTAATAGTGTTCTATTATCAACCATTACTTGTAGTAATTCGTTTGCTAAGTTTTTTGTAAAAAGTTTTTCTCTAATGAGCAACCCAGTTAGCACTATGATTACTATTGAAAATATTCCAATTGTAATTGCTTCAATCACTGTGGCACTGCCTTTCGTGTTAGTTGTACTATTGCACCATTATCTTCTAGTGCAGATTTTACCCTTACCATATATTCTACAGCAATACGCTTGTCTCTGTCAAGTAATTTCATAAATTTAATTTCATCTGCTACCAGCTCAATCCAGGTAATGCCTTCAGTATTATGCTCAACAATATCTAGACCAAATCCTTTTGGTGCAGTAATTGAGTGAACAGCACGTTTCATTGCGTCAGTGTACATCTAAGTCCTCCCTCCAGTGCAGATATGACCTAATGTATACTGCTGCATATGCTACAGCAGAAACAATAAAGCCATACTGCTCAGTAATCATTGCGTAAGCAATCCAAATTATTTCATTAAACAATAGAATTAGCCAACCCCAAAGAGTTTTTCTGCCAACAAAGTAAATTCCTGATACGCCAATTGCTGCAAGTACCCAAGACCATAGTTCCATAATTATCTATCCGTTACTAAAGATTGCCAGGTCTCAGCCCAATCAGCCTTTGACCTGTGTTTATTGAATTCTCGTGAGATTTTTCCGTTTTCAAGATATACCCCACCCCAGACTCCCCAAGCTTTTTGAGAAACTCCAGTGGCAAAACATAGTCTTGCAACAGGACAACCTGCACAAAGATTATCTATCCCTACTCTGAGATCAAGATCTTCTTCATATTTGTCGAAGAATAAGTTTGTGTCGTAACCTTCGCATCGTGCTTGTTTTTTCCAGTCCTCACTTTGCATCATTCCTCACAAACTTATTGGGGATGTCCCAACCATCATATCTAAGATTGTAGTGTTTCTGAATGAACCACTCGTTATTACGGAACATGCCGTTTGGCTTTGTCCATCCAGTTGGTGATGGCGTAATTTCTTTTACATTCCAACCATCCCAGAGAAGAGACTTATTGTTTTCTACAATGGTCTCCATTTGTTCTAGAGAGTTAATCTTCATTATCTTCTCCTATTGTGTATATTACTTTTTTGATTTCTGCCGCATCAATTACTGACTGACAGCGAATGCAAGGTTTGCTATCTCTATCTATACCATTGCTATTTACTCTGGCTACATAGATAACAGCACCCTTCACATTCCAGTTTGCATCTCTGATTGCATCAACTTCTGCGTGAACAGAACAATGTGTTTTGATGTGCTCAGGGGATACATAATAAGGATTATTACGATTCTTATTATAGCCTGTACCAATTACTCGTCCAGACTTTACTACTACCGCACCATGCATTCTACGAGACTTCGACTTCGAAGCAAAGTATCGTGCGACAGATAGGTAAGCTTTTTCTCTGTTACTCAGGTCATACTCCATTAGTATCTAAAAATCCCAACTTCAATATCTTTATCTTCTGCCTCACGCACAAGATCAGAAGTTGATTCTTTTGGCTTACTAAAAAATGCAAAGTAGTCTAGAGTATGGATAGAATCCTTTAGTGCCTTTGGTGGTAATTTAAATACTCTAGTACGGATACCCTGAGATTTTAAACTACGTTCTGTTATGTTAATAAACTCCATTGCAAAAGCATTAACTCTTGTAGGTCCAGAAGTGTAAATAAAAAATTCTTCATCGCCTTCCTTAATCTCTGAAAGAGCAACACGCATTGCACGTAGAAATACGTTGTAATCATCAAAGGCTTTAGTCCCTTGGATACCGACCTTCATTTTACAATCCTTCTTTTAGTTTTTCAACAATGAATATCATCTTCTTTAATTGTACCTTATCCATAGTCATTGTGTCAACCTGTCTGGCTGTTTCTTTTTCAATTTCTCCGTTTATAACATCTGCTGTAAAAACAGTATTGTTAGTAATCCAATAAGCTCGACTATCTACTATAAGTATGCGAATACTTCTGCTGTCAAAATGTTTTGTTGATTGACTTTTTGCTGGTGGGAATGATTGATCTTGCATAAAGGTTTGTTTAATTAATTCGTTAGTACGACTTTGAGTATTAATGATTTTTACTGACCTGATTGAAACACTATTTTTTTGCAACCATCTATATGTAAAAAACATAGTGGCTGCAGTAATTATTGAACCTAGAGAATATTCTAACATAGCACCTAATTAATTATACTACGACTGTTCTACAATTGATCTAATTACTGCAAAAAGATTTAGTCGTACAGACTCTGGAAGTCTATCAATTGCTTCTGGGTCGGATGCCTTGTCTGTTAAAGTTATTAAGGGATTAGCTGCAGTAACATCCATAGAAATAAATCCGTTTTCCCAAAGAAAGATAATCTCTTTATACATCATCTGGATAACATTGTTATAAATTTCTGGATCAATGTCCTTTAATTTGTCTGTAAATTTATACAAAAATTCACCAGACTCAGAGAGGCTTGCAACCTCTATTCCGCCTTCAAGAATTAACTCGTCAAGCCTAGTGATATTTTCTTCCATTAGTCATTACCCTTTAATTGATTTTCAATAAGTTGTTCACGTTCGTCAATAATTTCAAAAGCAAAGTCTTCAAGCTTTACTTTGTCTGCCTTATTGTAGTGGTGTCCACATAGGAACAACTCTCCTGCAACGCCCTTGACGTGTACATACGCCTGAGATGAGCAAGCATCGCATCGATCATTTGTAGTGAGTGTCCACTGTTTGGTTTCTAGTTCTATCAATATGTCTCCTATTTGTCAGTGGAATAAAATCCGCTACCTCTAAAAGCAACGCCTATATTAGAGTATACCCTAGTTAATGCAGAATTGCAAGTGCTACACGAATACCCACCAGTGGGTTCATTTTCACTGATGGGTCTCGTGATAGTCTTTGTTTGACTGCACTCTAAACAGGTGTAATCATATAAAGCCATTTAGTTTGCTTACTTCTTTGGTGCTGGCTTCTTGACCACTGGTGTAGTTGGTTCGAGAATGCTTGCTTCAGCAGTAGCTGCACCAGCCTCGTCGTGGGTTGGTGTAGGAAGTACTGGATCTTCTGGCTTTGCTTCTACTGGAGCGGTAGCAATAGATTTCTCCCACTCGATTAGACGCTTAAAGAATTTAACAGGCTCGATGTATCCCTGTCCAGTAGCACTCCAAGTGTGCTGCTTGCCCTTGTGTAGTTCCCAGTGTAGGTGCTTACCAGTTGATGTCCCAGTTGAGCCCATCTTACCAAGAGGGTGTCCTGCTTCAACCTTCTGACCCTTTTTAACCTTAATAGAGCCAGCAGCCATATGAGCATATAGTGTTGTATACCATTCACCTCTGATCTTGTGCATAATAGTTACAGAATATCCAAACCCAGATGGGTTATTGCCTACTGCTACTACCTTACCTGCGTATGGTGCTTCAATCCAGCAGGGCTCTTGTGCAGACCAGATGTCTGTACCGTTGTGGTGTCTTTTGTCCTTGTGGACTGGGTGGATACGCCAACCCATGTATGATGTTACCTTCCATTTATTTCCTGGACGACCATCAATTGCATATTGTGCTTTAGTCATAGTTGTATGACCTCCTTCTATGCAATTATACCAGGATTGTTTGAGCCACCTCTCGGAATCGAACCGAGCACCTGATCGTTACAAAGGACCTGCTCTACCAAATGAGCTAAGGCGGCAAACAATTTTTACTTTTAAACAAAACGGTGTTGCTATAATCAACTATAGCGTATAAGCTCTAGCAAAATCAAGTGTGTTTTTTAGAATTTTATTTCTTTTTTTCTTTGTTTTTGTTCTTGTATTAATTTCTGCAACAATGTATCCATCGAACCCAATATCTCTAAGATATTCTAAAGTTTCTTTCACTAACTGTGTTCCTTTTCCTGGTGCTAAATGTTCATCAAATATGTGAAACTTATCTTTTTGACTATGACCATCACAAAGATGAACATGCTTTATCTTGCTCCCCCAAGATCTTGCAAGATCTAACGAATTAACTCCTTGAGATGCTGAGTGTGAAAAGTCTAAAGTTATTGATCTTATTCCTGCAGCATTTGGGTCCCAAGATGGATAAAAGACATCAAACTCTTTGCCACCAAGACTCCATCCAAACATGTTTTCAACAGCAATAGTTATGCCATAGGTGTCTTCTACGGACTCCACAAGCCCTTTAAAGATATTTTTATAAACCACTTGCCACTTATATGGAGGATGAACTACAATTGTTTTTGCCCCAAGATCATTAGCAAGCTCTGCTGTTCTTATTAATTTTTCTTTCGGGGTTCTTCCAAATACATTTGAGGTCATAATTAAGACTGGGGCATGTATAGACAAAACTGGATGATTGTATTTTTTAATTAATCTTTTTATTATTACAACATCTTGAGTATCTTTATCTTCTGTTACCATAATTTCGATTCCATCAAACCCAAGCTCAGAACTTAACCTAAAAGCCGATTCTAAACTTAAGGGATAAACGCTACTTGATCCTAAACCAATCTTCATATTAATACTATTATATCAGGTTGTTGTCTTAGTTAAATTTTCTATAAATATTTTTGCCACATTTTCCCAAGTATATTTTTTTACAGAGTTTGAAACTTTTACACGATTTAGTCTAGAGGCTTTTACGATTGCCTTGTGTATATCATCTTCAGATTTTATTAAATATCCATTAACACTATTTTCAATAATTGTCTTTGGACCAGTAACATCATAAGCAACAACAGGTGTTCCACAAGCCATACTTTCAATCATTACAATTCCAAACGTATCAAATAAACTTGGAAAAAAGAATACGTCTGCTGAAGCATACCAAGATCTTAGTTTACTATTTTCTACCTTACCAATAAACCTTACTTTTGGATATTTAGATCTTAGCTTTTCTAAATGTGGACCATCTCCAATTAAAACACATTCATATTTTTTATTTAGCGAAAGTTTACAAAATTGTTTTAAGTTTTTTTCTTTGCTTACTCTGCTTACACATAAAACAATTATTTTTTCAGATTTAGTTTTCTTTTCTGTAAAAAAAAATTTCTTTGTATCTATTCCTCTAGACCAAAGAATAATCTTGTTTTTAAAATCTTTTTCCTGCAGGATGTTTTTCATATCTTTGTTTGTAACTAAAATCTTTTCACTTGACTCATGGAACCATCTCATTGTTTCCCATGTAATATCTTCTGGAACATAAAAAATATCTTTCATCATGTATGGGAAATTTGTGTGAAAGCTGGTGTTGTATTTTTTATTTTTTATTTGACAATAATTTTTGCCAGCCAGACCAATTGGACCTTCAGTAACAATATGAATATAATCAGGATCATAATCATCGATCATCTTAAATATACTTATTGGTATAGCCAATGATATATCTTTATAAAAAGAAAGAGTGACGCTTTTAAATAGTCCTGGATGTATTACATGTACATCATACTTTTTTTCAAGCTCTTTTACTAGATTTTTTAATGTCGTGACTACCCCATTTGTTTGAGGTGACCATGCATCTGTTAATATTAAAATTTTACCCATGATTAATTATAGCATTGCTCCCCCTCGTGGATTCGAACCACGAACCAATTCATTAACAGTGAAACGCTCTGCCGTTGAGCTAAGGAGGAATAGACAAACCCTCTTAAGTTATATACCTATTATACAGGAACCTAAGAGGGGTGTCAAGTTATTACTGTTGTGGTGGTGTGTTTTTTTTAAATGCTGCATTGATTTCTGCTTCAGATAGCTTACCGTCGTTAAGATATCCACGAGAAAGATCTTCAAGAACGTTAGCAACACCCATAACTCCAGCAAGTATTGCTGTCTGTAGTGTGTCGATTCCAATAATAGCACCAGCACCAATTGTTGTTAGTGCTGAGACAAGGAACAATGCAACGATTCTTCCTGCAACTCTTTTAAATGTTTCGATTTCCATATATATATCACTCCTTCGTTAAGCTTAAAAGCTTAACTATTCTATTATATCTGATTTATACAAAAAAGGGGCTACCTGAGTAGCCCAATTCTAATGTATTTAGTTAGAAGTCCCAGTCTTCATCCTCTGTGGCTTCGTGCTTTCCAATGACGTAGGAAGAGCCAGAGCCAGAAAAGAAGTCGTGGTTCTCGTCTGAGTTAGGTGACAGGGCTGAGAGAATGGCAGGATTGACATTGCAAGTTTTCTTGGGGAATAGTGCATCAAATCCAAGATTCATAAGAGCCTTGTTTCCGTTGTATCGAAGGAATGCCTTTACATCTTCTGTAAGACCAAGTGGATCGTATAGGTCTGCGGTGTACCTTACTTCGTTTTCATAAAGCTCCATAAGCAACTCATATGTAAATGACTTTAACTCTTCCTGCTGTGCCTCTGGCAATTCGTTGTATGCCTGTTGAAACTTGTATCCAATGTAGTAACCGTGTACCGCTTCATCACGAATGATAAGTCTAATCAGATCGGCAGTGTTAGTTAGCTTGCCACGGCTTGACCACCACATTGGAAGATAGAATCCGCTGTAGAATAAGAACGACTCAAGAAGTGTTGAGGCAATCTTACGTTTGAATGGGTCGTCTCCACGATAACGATTTAAAACAATCTCTGCTTTCTTTTGCAAGAATGGATTCTCTTCGCTCCATCGAAATGACTCGTCGATATCTGTAGTTGAGCATAGAGTAGAGAATACGCTTGAGTACGACTTGGCGTGTACCGACTCCATAAAGGCAATGTTAGTAATGACTGCTTCTTCATGTTGTGTACGAGCATCAGGCATCAGGCTCATTGCTCCGATTGTTCCCTGAATTGTGTCAAGCATTGTTAGTCCAGTGAACACACGCATTGTAAGAATCTTTTCGTCCTCGTGCAATGTAGCCCACGACTGTACATCATTTGAAAGTGGAACCTTCTCTGGTAACCAGAAGTTTGCTGTCAGTCTATTCCAAACGTCAAGGTCTACTGGGTCCTGGATTTTGTTCCAATTAATTGGTCTTGTTATCATATTTGCCTCCTAAAGCATACAACTTACACACTCTGATACGTCAGTTCCCTCAAGAGCAAGCTGTCGAATTCTGATGTAGTAAATTGTTTTGATTCCCTTACTAAAGGCATAAATCTGTGCCTTGTTGATATCACGTGTTGTAGCAGTATCCTTGAAGAATAGGGTTAGTGATAGCCCCTGGTCTACGTGCTGTGTAGCTGCAGCGTAGGTATCAATGATAGCTTCTGGTCCGATCTCATATGCATCAGCAAAGTATTCACGGTTATCGTTTGTAAGGAATGGTGCAGGGTAGTAGACACGACCAAGCTTTCCTTCCTTACGAATCTCAATCTGAGAAGCGATAGGGTGAATCGATGATGTTGAGTTATTGATGTATGAGATTGATCCTGTAGGTGGTACTGCCTGAAGGTTCTGGTTGTAGATACCGTGCTTCTTTACAGACTTAGCAAGTGATTCCCAATCCTGCTGTGTTGGAATGTTAATCTTTGAATCTGTAAATAACTTAGCAACCTTCTTAGTTGCTGGCTTCCATTCCTGCTCAATGTACTTGGTAAAGAACTCACCAGTTGCATACTTGGAACGCTCAAAGCCGTCGAATGGGCTTCCAGTCTCTTTAGCAAGCTTGTTAGATGCCTTTAGAACGTAGTACAATACAGTGTAGAAATAGATGTTAGTAAAGTCAATACCCTCTTCAGAGCCATAGTGAATCTTCTCACGACCAAGGTAGCCGTGTAGATTCATCTGTCCTAGACCAATGGCACGAGACTTCTTGTTGCCCTCAGCAATTGACATTACGGATTCGATGTAGGACATATCTGCAACTGCTGTCAATGCATGGATAGATGTCTCAATAGTCTTTTCAAAGTTCTGACCATCCATAACTGCAGCAATGTTTAGTGAACCAAGATTACAAGAGATGTCCTTGCCAATCTGGTCGTAGCTAAGGTCAGCATTGTATGTTGTTGGCGTATTGACCTGAAGAATCTCAGAGCAAAGGTTTGACATATTGATACGACCATCGATTGGGTTGGCATCATTTACTGTGTCTTCATAGACAATGTAAGGATACCCTGACTCAAACTGAAGTTCAGCAATACGCTCAAACAAAATACGAGCTTTAATCTTAGTCTTGCGAATCTCAGGGTTGTCAACCATCTCTTGGTATTTTTCAGTAACTGAAATATCGCTCATAGGTAATCCGTAGATACGCTCAACGTCATATGGAGAGAAGAGATACATATCTTCGTTAGTCTTAGCAAGCTCTAGAGTAATGTTTGGAATAACAACACCAATACTAAGAGTCTTGATACGCATCTTCTCGTCTGCATTCTCACGCTTAGTGTCTAGGAAGTTAAGGATATCTGGGTGGTGTGCATTTAAGTACACTGCCCCAGCCCCCTGACGAGCACCTAGCTGGTTAGCGTAGGAGAATGAGTCTTCGAGAAGCTTCATTACTGGAATAACCCCAGAAGACTGGTTCTCAATCTTTTTGATTGGAGCACCTGCTTCACGAATGTTAGTAAGGTTTAAGGCTACACCACCACCACGCTTTGAAAGCTGGAGTGAGGAGTTAATCGCACGAGCAATTGATTCCATGTTATCCTCAATACGGAGTAGGAAGCAAGAAACAAACTCTCCCCTTTGTTTCTTTGCAGCATTGAGAAATGTTGGTGTAGCAGGTTGAAAGCGACCAGAGATTAGTTCATCAACTATGTCCATCGCAAGCTTTTTGTTTCCATTGGCAAGCATAAGAGCAGTCATACATACACGATCTTCAAATCGTTCTAGGTAGCGTGAGCCATCGAATGTTTTGAGTGCATAAGAAGTGTAAAACTTGTATGCTCCAAGAAATGTTGGGAAGCGAAACTTTTGTGCATATGTGTGCTGAAACGCCGACTTAATAAAAGCAAAGTCATAGAGGTCTAAAACATCTTTGTCATAGTATTCATGCTCAACTAGATAGTCTAGCTTCTCCTGAAGGCTGTGAAAGAAAACTGTGTTCTGGTTTACGTGGTCAAGGAAGTATGCCTTCGCAGCCTCCCTGTCCTTGTTAAACTGAATTTGACCGTTCTCGTCATAGAGATTCAGCATTGCGTTTAGCTCGTGGTAACTGTATGCGTTTGTCATACTAACATCGCCAACCTTTCCTTAATTGTTATTGTGTCTTCTTCTGTGCCGAATATCTCTACCCTGCCTAATATGGGGACACCTGTTTTAGCTGCAATCATCTCTGCAGCCTTGCAGTAGTCTTCCCCAAAGTTTGTGTTTCCTAGACCTACGACAGCAATCATCTTTTGCCTGTTTATCTCTACATTTAAGAATGAGCGAACCTGTCTTGGAATAGCGTGGTTCTCGCTCCCACCACCATATGTGGGAACAAATAGCACGTATCTATCTGGTACTATAATTGGATCATCAGAATCCTTAATTGGAATCCTGACTGCTTCTAGCCCTAACTTCTCTACAAATCTTTTGGTGTTTCCAGAATAGTTAGAAAAATAAACAATGCCTAAACTCACTGTATGCCCCTAAATTGTTTTGAATTGGTCAAGATAGTCGCGTACATCATTTGGTATAGAGTTATATTCTATCACGCCTTTAGCACTTTCCGCAAGTTGATTTTTGGGTTTTTGCTTAAACGTATGAATCTCTACTTGAAGGTTTAGGTCTTTAGGTGTGTGAGAGATTGCTCCGAAGACTGCACCACAAACAGCATCCGCAAGGTCCTTAGACTTTTTGCGAGGGTGATCAACTCTGTTGTTTCTCATAATCTTAAGTTCTGTCAACTCTTCAAATAGAATATCGATAGACGGCATAGCGAGACGCTCTTCATAAATAAGCATTGCCATATCTTCATAGTGTTTCTTAGCAACAGAAACAGTCTCTGTTCTAATGCCAACCTGCTTAAGTTCATTCTGGATATCGAATGATTGCCAGCGGTCAAAGCTTACCATCCCTAGATTAAATCCTAGACGACGAAGGTTCTGAATCCATTGCTTAACTTCTGATAGGTTAACTGGACCCTCTACCTTTGGCTCCCACCATGCTACAGCATCTACTACAACTACTGGTGCTACCTGCTGGTAATCTTTAATTACCTGAATGTTTACCCACTTATCTACGTGAGCAATTGCTACAGCACACTTGTCGTGGCGTTGTGCAAGGTCAGCGTGGACATAATAAATCTTATCTGGATCTGGAACAAAGGTTTCGTCAAAGCGACGGTTAGTGTCTAGTGGGTTACGGAGTGTCATTGAGTTCTGAACCTTCTCAATTTGCTTAAAGAATGCATCTGAGCTATAGGTGGGTACACAGGCGAATCGCATCATAGCGTCTCCTAGGTCCGTATAGAAGGCAAGTTTAAAGTCGTCTATCTTGCGAGTAGGGTTTACTACCCATGTTGGTCTCTTTACCGCAAACATGCCAGGATACTTATAGTTAATAATTGTGTCTTCGTCCCAGGAAATTTCTAGACTATTGCCATCTGCATCTTCTGGAAGGTCTGGGTTCATAATAAACTTGTGAGTCTTTGTAATAATTTCTTTGTCCATAATCACATCGTCATAGCGTTGTGAGATAAAGTCTCCAGGATAACGAGGGAATGACAGTAGTGCTACTTTTCCTAAGTCTGGGAATCGAGAGTCTACAGAAGCACGGAATGCCTTGTAGATGTTGTCTGCGGTCTTACCCTGGTCGTTACCAGTGTTTGTTTCTTGTGCAAACCCAGAGATCTCGTCAAGGACGGCTAGGATAAGGTTAAGACCCTCGTGGCTCTCTCGTTCAGAGTGACCAGAGTAAACGGTAATAGCATTATCGAACTCAATACTGTCAACCTTTGCAAAGTACTTTCCAGCAAACCACGGTGAGCGTTCGATCTTAGACTTGAATCCTTTGAAGAAGACGTTCTTGGCTTGCTGTGCGTTGATAGCCACGTTGATAATATCAATAGCATCGCCAGATGGCTTACCGAAGTAACGAGCTGGATCTTTAAGGCATAGAAGCTTGTATACGATATATGCACACGCTACGGTAGATACAAAGTCCTTACCACTACCCTTGCCAAGCTGGAGGATAACCTCGTTCTTTGTATACTTCTTGTAGTAGCGAGTTCCCTCTTCTGTGCCGAGAATATCGATAAGATCTTCTATCTTGTAGATTTGGCTCATAGCCTCTACAATGTCGTACTGAATTTGTGACAGGGGTGGTTGCCCAAGATATGCTTCACCCTCGACAAAGGTCTTAGCATCTACTGGAATCTCTTTAAAGTTATTATCCTTTAGGACCTCAAAAAAATCATCAAACATCTCTGACAACAGTAATCACCTCTTGGTTTTTAGAAACCTCAGAGAGTCTACGCATAATCTTGTCACGTACCTCTGGGTGTTCTGCAGCAATATCCTTTAGAATGTCTTTCAAGATATCCTGTCTACGCTCAATCTCCAGCATTTCATCTGCTAGTTCTTTATTCTCTAGCAGTCCTGCTTTCTGTAGCATATCGATACGCTTGGACTCAATGTCTAGGACTAGCTTAATACCTGCAGTTTTTGCACCAAGATTTGAAATAGTGGTAGCCTCTTCGATAACCTCATATGCCTTACTGATTAGTTTGTTATAGTGTGTGTCTGCTACTACAAGGGCTTCCTTAGCACGAGCACGGATTGCAGCATTGTCTGCAGCCATAAGCTTCCACTGGTTGATGTGAGCAACAACCTTTTGACGTGGAAGTGCAAGCTCCTTAGAAATCTGTGTAGGTTCAGAACCTTGAAGGTACTTTTCTACAACCCTGTTTATTTCATCAAGGTGCTCTACGGTAAGGTCTTCAAACGACACTAGGCTTAGCCTTCCTTGGTCTACGCTTTGGAATACGCTTTACACGGTCAATAGAGAATGATCGGTATGCTCCCTGACGACCTCTCCACATTTCAAAGCAGTCTACCCACACGGCATCGTTTGCTGGGTTAGTCGTAATAGACTCAAACTTAAAGCGTGTGCCATACTCTCCAGTAATCCTGATAAGATCTCCACGTTCAATCACAAAGTTTTCATACTTCATTTCGTGTACACGGATAAATGGGTCTTTAATCTCAACACTAGGGAAATCGGTTTTACGTAATCTAGCCATTAGAATTTTCCTTCGAGTCGTTTAATTTCATCTTGAATATAGAAGATAGCCTTTTCAAGATCTTGGATTGTCTTAGCCTGATCTTTAAGCCCTGCCCTCCACAAGTACTTAAATGCATTACCTACGTTAAAGTTACGGTGGCGTGTTATCTGAATGCACTCAACACCACTTGGGTCCTGTGTATAGTGTGGTGGGTGGTTAACTTGGTCTACTGTAATTTTAAGATTTTCACTCATCGTCTCGACTTCCTTAATCCAAACTTTGCCAGGTACACATAGATTGTTTCAACAGACACACCGCACTCTTTAGCAATATCTTCTGGAGTTTTTTTATCCATCCAGTAACGCTTCTTGAGCCAAGCCTCGTTAGTATATAGTTTACCAGCCATAAGCTTATTTGTCAACTTTTTCCCAATTGTGGATAGCCCAGTGACCAATTCCAATAGCATCTGCCACGTCATTATCACTAATAGACTTATTATAATACGTGCTAACATAGCGTATTGTTTTTTGTTTTCTGATTTCACGTTCTTGCCCCTTATACCAAGATTCGGATTTGTTAGAATTCTCTTTGCGAAGCTGTTGCTTTTCTACCGCCGAGAGTTTTGTGTTACCAATAAATGATTGCCAGGTAATTGGATTAACTGATCCAGCAATCTTTATGCCATTAATTTGAGCTGATCCAAGCATAGCCCCTTGAACAAGTGCAAGGTCTGCAGCAGTCTTAGGACTATTAATAAATACAGTGTGCTCAATAATAATAGAATCAATATTAAATTGTTTAAAAAAAGCCAAGCACTTCTTTGCTGCATCTCCAACTTTTTCATATGTATTTCTGCCAACAAAATTAATTTTACCAAATCTAATTAAAGACTTGTCTTCAAAGATAGCAAAGGCTAAACTGTTTGTGCTTGCATCAATTGAGCAAACTGTTTTTGGTTTTGGATTAATTAAGCTCAATTTTACCATCGGCTATCTCCTTTAACTCTTTTAATACTTTATTTACCTCTGAAGGATTAATGTCACATACAGAGCAGGTCGGTTCATCATTATAGATAGATAGCTTTGACCCACAATTTTTACATTTTCTATTTTTACGAGAAAGTTTTTGTAAACGATTTCTAGCATAACGTTCAGCTATTTTTTCTCTTGTTGCTTTTTCTCTACAATCAGCAGAACAGTATATCTGATAAGATACATTTGGTTTAAACTGGTTATCACACCATTGACAATGCTTCATTGATTGGCTCCATAGACTTTATTTGTAGCGTCCCTGGACCAGCGATATCGCAAGTTGCCCTTACTGGACAAGTCTTGCAAATCTTAGAGTTTGATCGGTAGTTCTTAGTTGGGAGTTCTTTCTTTTCCCAAGCAGCACGAACTTCTCTCATCCAATCAAACGTATTGTCTACCCACCCTTTAAGATAATCGTTTAGTACTACTGGGAGTACAAGCAACTCGTGGTTATTCTTGTTCTCGTAGATTAGTACCGCACGTTCTCTCCCCAGAATTTTCATATAGATAAGCAGCTGTACTAGGTGACCAAGTTTTGGCTTACCTGCTGCTTTTCGATATTCGAATCCTTCGTTTGGCATTGTTTTAATTTCGCCAAGCAAATCTTCTCCACCCCACTTGAGGATTACGTCGCCGTAACCAAAGATGGGTGGGTCCTGACTTGTGATTTTAAATTCAGAATCAACGAGAAGGTCTGGTACATTAGCCATAGCTTGCTGGATACGTTCGTGTGACTTTGTACCAGCAGTCATGTTTGCTCCACCATAAGCATCTGCGTTGTCTGTAAATATTGCACCCTCAAAAGCAATGTACCAATAACGAGGACACTCTCCATGAGAGAATGCAATTGTGCTTGGTGCAAAGGTCTTCTTCTGCTGGTGCTTGTCAACACGACTAATAATATATCCGTGCTGAATCTTTTGGATAAGCTCATCTGTATCCAAGAAGGTTTTCTTCTTGTCGGATGCACCCTTGAGCATAACTTGATTTAATAGATTTTTTGCCATAATGTTTTCTAGCGAATAATATATTTAAGTGCAGCTACTAGCTCATTAATTGATGCGGCAGCTGTAAAATAAATATTCTTCTTCGCTCTGTCTCCTTTATCTACGTTTGCCATCCAAGTAGCCTTGAACGACATTTTAGCAGCAATGGCTTGAAGTCTTACAATTTCAATAGAGGCTACCTGTGCAGGAATCTCTGGTTTAAAAATCACTTTTGCAATAAACGTAAGAGCTTCGGTAAGCTCTTCATCGTTCATAAAGTCAGCGATCTCCGAGAGACCGTTGACTCTTTCTAATGTTGTCTTTGTTTCTTCCATTGTTTCCAATTTCTACTATCCTTCTATTATACACTACTCTTGTGATTCAGTCAATTGTTCTAGGATTCCTAGCTCAATGATTGCTAGTCTTACTTTAGAATTACCCTCGCCAAGTACAACAATAATTGCTGGGTCTTTGTTACCACGAATTGCATCAGTCGTAGCCTTAGCCCATACTTCCTTGTTGAGAGTAAACGATTTCGACACTTCTTTAAAATCAACAACAAACTGTCCCCAAGTAGCATCACCCTTGGTCGTATTACGTCCCGAATTTTTGTGTTGTTTTGCACCGATTCTTTTGCTTTCATTCTTTTCGCTCATAAATTTCCTTACTTTTTTTGGTGTTAAGATTAACTGTACTTAAGTGTCCGTCTGGACACATCCACGTCAATTCTTTTAGTGACCAATACCAACGAACAGAACCCACCTCTGTCTTACAGGTATGGCAGTTAAACTTACCTTTATGAACATCATACTTAGCTGCCATTTAACTGGTCCTCGATAGATTTACGGAAGTCGTCATTCTCTTTAACGTAATTAATAAAGGCTTCTCTACCCTGAACCTTCTTGTCGTCTGAGACAATATACCAAGCACCTGTACGAGAGACGATACCTGCCATCTCAGCGGTGTCCACAAGGTCACCAACGGCATCAATACCCACTTTGTCCCCACGGAAGTAGAAGTCGTATTCGCCGTTCTGGAAGCCTGGAGAGGTCTTAGAGAACTGTAGTTCCCACTTTACCTTACGACCAATCTTCTCTTCAATGAGCTTGTCCCTAACAGGGATCTTGCCCTTGATAGCCTGATTGTCTGATTCAGAGCTAAACAGTTTAATTACTGTTGACGAGTAGAACTTTGTAGCCTGTCCACCTGTTGGCTGTTGCTGTGTGTACATTGCTGAAATATTGTTTCGTGACTGAGAGATCAAGACAAACAGAGTTGGCTTAACTTTGTTGTTAGCATAGTTAATCATCTTCCAGGCGTTGCTGAAGTCACGAGACTCTGCACCAATCTGCTTGGTATTTTCTAGCTGCTTGAGTTCGTCAGAGTCTTTCTCAAAATAGATTGCAGGTAGAAGTGATGTAATTGAATCTACGACTATTATATCTACACCTGCATTAATTAGTGCTGTGCCTACGTCTACCATCTCATTGATAGTACGAGCCTGAGAGACAATAAGGTTTTCAGTATCTACCCCAAGCTTCTTTGCCCACGCTTCATCGTATGACATCTCTGCATCGATCCAAGCACAGAGCTTTCCTTCTGCTTGTGCAAGTCCCACCATCTGAAGACAGAGTGAAGACTTTGCACTTGACTTAGACCCCCAAATAAGAACCTGGCGACCATAAGGTAGTCCACCACCTAAAGCACGATTTAGACCGTAACTAGGGGTAGGCTGGAATTCAGTTTTAAATCCTGCACCGTTAGATAGACGCTTACGGATGCGTGGATCCAGTTGTGCTAGAGCTTCTTCCATAGTAGTCATTAGAAAGCCAACTTATCGAGTTTGTCTGGAACATATCCTGCCCAACTATCATCGTCTGTAACTACAACAGGTGCTGAACGATATCCTAAACTAATCAACTTATCAAGAGCACTGATATCATTAGTGATGTTAATTGTGCTGTAAGGAATATCTAGCTTGTCTAGGTGTCGCTTAGTGGCTTCACACTGAACACAATTGTCTTTTGTATATACTGTTACTGTCATTAGAATTTTACTCCGTGCTTCTCTGGTCGTGTTTTATTAAATGCTGTCTTTTTTTCAAATGCTTCGTCAAGCGTAACATTTGTGTATTCGAATTCTACAAGTCCAGCATAGAGATCTAGGGTACGAATAAGAATGTCAGCCATTTCATCAGCAATTGCCTCTGGACCTTTTGACTTACGGATAGCTTCCATAACCTCTACAGCCTCTGATACAATCATCATCAACTGCTTAGTCATAAAGATATCGATTTGTTCCTGAGATACATTGCTTACTACTGGATCCCAGAATCCTTTTTCAACTGCAATTTCGTGCAAGTGTTCTGTTATTTTATCAAACATTGAATACATCCTCCATTATTATTGTTCCGTCTTTAGTTTTACCCAAAGAGAATTTGAATATTTCCCCTTCTTTTACTTTCATGTATGCTTTTGGAAAGCTTGTAGGGAAGACTGTGATACTGTGTAGCTGACGACTAGTATCTGCAATGACCATAGAAGCCATCTTTTTACCAGCCTTAGTGATACGTGGCTTAAATGAAACTACAAACATTTCATCGTCCTTGTATGGCAATTGCTTATAGTTGAGCAACTTAAGTAGTCCAGATGTATTACCCTTTAGTTCGTCTGCAGGAATTGCAGTAGTGATACGATTGTCGCTGGCAAGAATCAGATACGTGCGACCTGCTTCAATCTTTGACTGCTCTTCATCAAAGATACCAATTGCACCTGTCTTGTCTAGTATTTCGACACGAGACCAACCCTTACCTCGCTTAATGCCCTTTACCATTCCAAGTATAACATATGCACCCTTTTCTTCATATTCCTCTGCATCGCTAATGTATGCATAGTAGTGCTGTGGAACAGAAGCATTGAACTCTGGTAGGTTTAGGTAGTCGTAAAGGTTCTCACGAATTTCTTCATCATTACGAGGATTGTCTGGGAATGTTGCTGCTCCAATAAGTCTTAGTGCAGACAATGCACGAGAGTTAACTCCGTTACCCTTGCCAAACGTAAACTCTTCTAGTTCTTTGTAGGAGTGGAATGGACGAGCAGCGATATATTTCTCTGCAATGTTGTCAGAAATGTATTTAATTCCAGTAAGTCCGAAACGAATACCCTTGCCCTCAATCTTAAAGTCGGCATCTGAATCGTTGATGTGTGGGAGCTTGACAGAGATACCCATACGCTTTGCTTCAATCAAGTACTCTGTACGAGCATCCTTGTCCTTCTCGTTCTTGAGGAGAGCAAACATAAACTCAATTGGATAGTAGTACTTAAGGTACGCAGTCCAGTACGAGAGCGTTGAGTAGGCTACAGCGTGGCTCTTGTTGAACGAGTAGCCAGCGTGTGCCTCAAAGTCGTGCCATAGGTCTTCTGCAGCGTTAGGTGTAACGTAGCGTGAAGCACCCTTAACAAATTCATTCTTAAACTGGTCGAACTCCTTAGCATCCTTTTTCTTACCAATGATCTTACGAACCTTATCAGCAGTAGCCATTGTCATACCGCCAAGTTCCACACAGGCAAGCATGACCTGCTCCTGGTAAAGAACACAGCCATAGGTGTCTGACGTGAATGGCTTCATAACCTCGTGAAGATAGGTAATGCCCTGCTTACCATGCTTACGAGCAATGTAGTCCTTACCGATAGTATTCATAGCACCTGGACGAACTAGAGCGTTAGAAGCAGCAAGTTCGTTAAAGTTCTTGACACCCATCTTTACAAGCAGATTGGTATATGGCGTGGCTTCACACTGGAACACACCTTTAGTGTATCCATCCGAAAGCATGTTATAAACATTACGATCTTCCATGTTAAGCCCCAGAAGGTCAATCTTGATACCTTCACGCTCTTCAATGATCTTGAGTGTATCGTCGAGCACACTGAGAGTCTTAAGTCCAAGTGCATCGATCTTAATAAGACCAATACGCTCTGCCTCTGTCATATCTACAGCAACAACAGGAATGCGTTCCTTTGTGCCTGGAGCCACACGAGTTTCCATTGGAGCAAACTTGAAAATAGGCTCCTTGGATGTAACGACACCAGCAGCGTGAATACCAGTACCACGGATTCGACCACGGAGTTGCTCTCCATACTTCTCAATCTCTGGATACTTCTCACGGAACTCTGCAGTCGAAGACGATGTGCAGTACTCGTCCCAAGTGTCCACAAGCTTCATAACCTTGTTAACGTCAGGTAGTGGGATGTTGAGTACACGAGCAATGTCTCGCACAACACCTTTATCCTTGAACTGCAAGAATGTAGCAATAGATGCAACGTGACGGTACTGACGTACAAGGTAGTCTTTGACTTCTTCACGGCGAGAGTCCTGGATATCTGTATCAATATCTGGGAAGTCATTACGCTCTGGGTTGATAAATCGGAAGAATAGGAGACCGTGCTGAATAGGGTCAATGTCTGTGATATTCAAGGCATAACAAAGCAATGAGCCAGCAGAAGAACCACGTCCTGGTCCTACCATAATGCCTTCCTTTTTAGCCCAAGCAATCATAGAGCGTACAACTAGGAAGTATGGACCAAAGTTCTTAGCCTTAATAATCTCAAGTTCTTCGTTGAGGCGGTCAACGTATTCCTGCTTCTGGTCTAAGCCAAGAGATTTCAAGCCTTCCATAGCAAGGTTGAATAGTTCTCCATCTGGATCTTGATACTGCACAGGAAGTAGATCACGGTGATCTTCAATGCCATACTCTTCAATCTTATTGACAATCTCAATAGTTGCTTCGTACATATCCTCACGGTCAATGCCCTGAGCTTTCATGGCATCATGCATCTCTTCATCAGAGAGCAGATGAATGTCAAACTTGTTGAACGACATCTGACGGTCTGCACCATAGAGATAGTCAAGCTTGTCCATAAGGTTATCGTATTTGAGCGAACCGTTGTACGTAGAATCCTTCTCAACTTTATTAGAATAGGTATTGAGGATAAGCTTTAGTTCTTGAATCTCTTTCTGCTCAACGCCAGCGTGGTGGCAGTCTGGAGTTACCAATGGCTTGATGCCAAACTCGTCTGCAAGATCAAGAAGCATCTTGTTAACCTCTGCAGGATTGTGTGGCATTACTTCAATGTAGTAGTCCTCGCCAAAAGTTTCCTTAGCCCACGTAAGATGCATCTTTGCAGCAGCAAGGTTATCTGCCTCAATAGCTTTAGCAAGATACCCAGAAAGGCATCCAGATGTAACGATAAGCCCTTCCTTGTATTGCTCTAGAATAGCCCAGTCCATACGAGGTTTCTTAAAGAAACCCTCTGTCCAAGCAAGTTCGTTTAGTTTATTAAGGTTCTCAAGCCCAATGTCATTCTTGGCGAGAATAATAAGGTGATTATAGTTAAGGTCAAGTGGGTCGTTCTTGTCCTTCTTGTCTTCATGGTCAAAGCGGTCTTTAGTGATGTACCCCTCAATACCAAGAATTGGTTTAATACCTGCTTCTTTAGCAGCACGATACATTTCACGGTGTCCAGATACAGATCCGTGGTCTGTGATAGCAATGGCTGGCATCCCAAGTGCTACTGCACGATCCACATATTCCTGTGGAGTAGCTATTCCGTCAAAGAGACTATAGTGCGAGTGGACGTGGAGTGCTGCATACGATTTTGATGCTCCGACAATTTTGTTATCCACGAATAAAATTCCTCTACTGTTCTATCTAATTTTGCCATATTGCACCATTTGCAACAGGCTACTACGTTGTTATATAAGTATCCCATACTTGGGTCTATTCTGTCAAGTCCGTTTGTTAAAATATATGCAGACCAGTCTCTGTGTCCCTTTGTTGGAATTGGTTCTGAATCACAGTAAAAACAGTTTCTTGAAGATATTTCTTTAAATTGTTCTTCAGTTATATTAAAGCCTTTTTCTTTTGAGTGCTTTCTAGCCTTTAACATTAGGTAGTGATTTCTCCAGGTAATATCCTCTGAGGACTTTCTTTTTACCAATCCTCTGCAATCATAACAAGACTTTGCCTCTTTAAAATTTGTTGTTGGGGCAATAAATGTTTCTTTGCAAAATGGACATAAGAAATCCCAAGAGTTATGATTTCTAATTTTGTATGGTCCAGATACAACCTGAATCCCAAAACTATTTGTATCACCTATTTGCACGTTAAGTCTCATATTTTAAGTATATCATATTAACGTGTTAGGTGGGCAGTTTAGTGTGTTTGCCCAGCACAGCCTTTGTTACCAGTCTGTATTAGTAGACGATGTAACCGATGGAGCATCAAAACCGAAGTAGAATGCTTCCTGTTCAGCGTAAGGAATCTCACGAAGAACTGTTTCCAAATTGTGGAATTCATGCTTTGACCAGTCGAAAGGCTCTGTGTCTGGTCCCTTTGGAAGAAGAGTGTAGCTGGTTTCAGTTCCCTGACCATTACGCTTAATCTTCCAGACTACATTTGAAATTCCCTTGGTGTCGTCAAAGTATTCCATCAATGTTGGTACTGCTGACTGCTTTGAGATACCCTGCGACCATACAGCCACGTAGGGGTCTTCAAGACCGTCTTCAACGAGCACGTTGCAGTAGAAGCGGTTACGTGCTCTCCAGCCAGACTTAGGCTCTTTACGAGCCATTTCACAACCGTAGCAGCGACCTTCTGAATCCGTGGTACAAGCAGCCTTACGCTTGTAGTCCTTTGGATTGGTGTGCTCTGCAAAAACACAGGCTTCTCCACGACTTTCATCGAAGTATGGTGAGTCTGCATCTAGCTCTTCTACGAAACGAATCGTAGCGGATTGTCCGTCAGCAAGCTTAAGCCAACGAACTTTTGTACCTTCGTATTTTGGTTTTTCGAGTAGGGCGTTTAGATTTTTTAGTCCCTTAATTGCACTCATAGTTTTCTCCTTGTGTTGTTGAGGTTATCAGTTTAGCATAGATATGATGGTTTTGTCAAATGCGACATCCAGTTGTGCAATATCTTCATCCTTCATATCTCCAATATCCTTGTATTGTTTTTCTAGTGTGATTACGGATACACGAGACCCAAGCTTATCAATGATCTTGGACTTCATGTTTCCTCCTGCTTCGTCATTATCTGCAATAACGATTATGTTATTGAAATACTTCTTAAGCAATTCAATCTGTACGTTGGATACGTTAGAACCTAAAGTTGCTACCGCTGGAAATCCAACTTGGTCAAGGCGTATGGCATCGAAAGATGATTCGACAACATATACCCTGTCTGCTGTTTTGACCCTATGCAGGTTAAACAGAAGTTTTGATTTAGGCATTCCTGGAGTGTTCTTAAACTCCTTGCCTTCAATGGAACGACCCACAAATCCAATGCACATTCCGTCTGGAGCGTGTACAGGAATAGTCACCATATCTTGTTTCTCAGAAAAGCCAAGAGCAAACTTTTTTACTGATTGCTCTGTGACTAATCGTCCTGAGAAGTATCGCATTGCACGAGGTCCTTCTAGTGCTTGCGTATTTAATCTTTTAATTAATAGTTCGTCAAACTGTACGTAGTCTGGCTTAGTGTGGAGCTGACGATTAATATCTTGTGTAAGGTCAGACTCTGTACCCTTGGATTTGATAAAGCGTACCGCTTCAAAGTATGTACGACCAGAGGTCTTTACTACTACTTCAACTAGGTCTGCAATGTGGTGACAGGAAAAACAAAAGAACGTTCCGCTACGCTTATCAATTTCACCTGCTGGTGAACGATGGTTTGGGTGAAAAGGGCAATATATAATGTAGTCAGAATCTACTTCTGATTCAATATCTATGCCTGATCCTGTAAGGACTCTTTTGATTTG